>LWDU01000224.1_pt1 | contig 15181 bp, 6 predicted proteins | sample 727161 | NCBI WGS metagenome assembly LWDU01 (sample SAMN04566230, study PRJNA314399) | hydrothermal vent metagenome | isolation source: deep sea hydrothermal plume seawater | place: Mexico: Gulf of California, Guaymas Basin | collected 2004-07-11 | reverse complement strand
CGCGACGACAAGAAAACTAGATATGTGTTGCGTCTGGAAGTAAACAAAGCGTACAGGAACTTAGGGATTGGTTCGGAGTTGTTAAAAAAATACGAAGCAGATTCAACTGATTCTGATCGTAAGCAACTCGTTTTTTCTGTCATTGAAAACGAGGAGAGTCACGATGCCGCTTTGAAAGTTGCAAAGAGGAACGGCTGGGGCAAACCGGAGATTGGCGCTTACTGTTATCGCACAACAATTGAAAAGTTTTTCGAATCGGTACCTTGGGCCGAAAAGCACCGGGAATACCGTTACCAGCAATACTTGTTTCCGTGGAAAGAACTCACTTCTGCTGAACGAAACCAACTAAAAGATGAAGAGGGGCCGGACTCGTGGCGTGACGAGCCTGATCCAGCATCCCCACTGGTTTTTGGAAGGGATTTTGAGCCCAATACCAGTCTTGGCGTGCGCATCGATGGTGAGATTGTCGGATGGATGATCAACGGCCTGTATGGCGCGGATACGGTACTGTATGGGTCCTACTTTGTACGAAGACCATATAGAAATGCAGGAATGGCAATTTCCTTGTTGCTCGAGGCATTAAAGCGACAGCGAGAGGCTGAGATACCCAACTGTATCTGGTTTGCCCAGAAAAGCAATCCAGAAGCTAAGCGGCTTTACGACAAGATACTTGCGCCCTGCATTCTTTCACGAAACAGAGTCTATTCAGTGAAAAAAGTATTACACGACTCGTAATTTCTAGTCTTGCCGAAACTGTTGACCCATGCGTCCGCCCAACCTTGACGCAAAGTCTGAAAACCAAAGTTCGGGACTAGTTGAAGAAGATCCAAAAAATAGCCCACCGTAGTGGGCTATCTTGTAACTGTTGAGAACATCTATCTCATATCAAAGATAGATGTTTTCATAGCATTCTCCTAACAACCATCTCCCTTACAGTTGGAATGTCGGCCAGTCAATTTCGGGTTATCCTTCTCCACCTGAGTCATCTCAATCATAGGCGGCAGTACAAAGTTCATATCAAAGATAGATGTTTTCATGTGTTCTCCTAGCAATCAAAAGTTCACCGGGGCTAGGCAGTTCACCAGCACACAGGGTTACAGTTAAGCCAACTAGGGTGTGAGTTGTGTGAAGGTATATCCTTCTCCACTTCAGTCATCTCAACCAGTGGCGGCAGGGTGAAGTTCATATCAAAGATAGAGGTTTTCATGTGTTCTCCTAACAATTGTTATTAATAGTCACTCAGCAATGCACTATTTGCCGATAAGGTGACCTTAACACAGGGATTTATGTGAGGCTATTAAACCCTATGGTGGCCGATTGGCTTTAAGGAAGGTGGTGGCAACTAAGTTAACCGCTGTAGGCAGTTCAGATCTTTTGGTCCAACTAATGCTGACGGAGTGTAATCGGCGACTCCCTGAGCCCGGCGCGCCACCGGCTCAGGGCCTCAGCTACGGCGTGCGCCGACCACTATTTCGAAACCTCGGGCGTGTCAAGCAGATCGTGCCCGGCCCCCGGAAGCTCCCGCTCGAAGCGCTCGAGCAGTTCCCGCACCAGCACCCGGTTCATTGCGGTGTCGTGGAATCCAACGCTGAAGGTCAAGCGCTGCCTGAAGGAGCAACAGACATGCTGGAACAGCGGGCTCTTGAGAAACACGCTGACCATATACGCATCCGTGACCTGCGGCTCACCGAAATCGAGCGCCTCGGCGTCGATCTCGCCGAGATTGCTCTGGCTTGGTAGCGGTTGTGCCAGCATCTCGGAGAAGGACCTGTGAAAGTATTTCCGCGCCGACGCATTGCTGCGGAGATTTAGCTCGCGTTGCCAGTGGAACATGCTGGGTTGGCTGCCCCGTTGGGCTTTCTGTTGCCGGCTGTCATCGCGGACCCGCGCCAGCAGTGTCTCAAAGGGCAGGTCGAGCTCAAGGCCGGCCACCACCGCCAGCAGGTGGGAGTAGTTGCAGATCGGAAGCGCCACGGGATCGTTGAGCAGCGTGCGTAGATCCGAGGTCAGCAGCATCACCGCCGGCTGCCCCTCACCGAGAGGAACCATCTGGTGGTAGGCACGGAACAGCGCAGTCAGCACCACATCGTTGAGCGTCGCATCGTGGGTTCGGGCCAGGCGCTGGATCTCGCGGAAGCGCGACGGTCCGGTGCGCAGGCAGCGGTACGTGAAGCGGTCTTCACCCGCCGCCGCCACCTCATAGGGAAAGGTCGAGCTGACGGGGGGTAGAATCTTGGCCGGCTGCAACAGCGCGCGCAGCGTCTTCAGCGTGAGCCAACCGGGATTGATATCGCGGTAGCGCCGGCCCTTGTGCACTTCGCAGGGCGGCAAGTACTGTGGATCCCGCTGCAACCGCCGGTAGATCTGCGCCAGCCGATACGCGTAATGCTTCAGCGCCCCGGCATCGCCGAGCAGATGACTGATGCTCAAACAGAGATGGTCCACCCCAGGCTCGCGGATCAGCCGAACCCGCATCTGTGGTGGCTCGCCCGGCGGATGCCGGGATTCGATGAACTGTCGGATCCGCGCCTCGGCCTGTTGCGGGTACTGCGCCGCGAAAACGTCGAACAGCGCCCTGTGATCGAGGCGATCGACGCGGCGCCACCGCGGGCGCCAGAAGCGGTCGACGTAGCGGTACACGATTACCGGCGCGATGCGAATCGAGAGCAGAACCGCTCGTTCGAGGCGCGCCGCATCGAGCGGGCGTTCGAAGCGCAGGCAGAGCCGGATGTGATTGTCGCCGATCAGCAGCGCGTGGTGTTGCCAGCGATCGGATGAGGGTACCGGCAAGTCGCGCGGCAGGTCGGCGAACAGCTCCCTGAGCACGTCTGGCTGGTCTTCCGCCCGATCTGTCTTCTGCACAATCACCGTTATCTCCCAGTTTTCAATCCGGCGTCTCCTATGGCGGCGAGAGCAGCTCGGCGATCTTGCGGCCAAGAACCTTCACGGCCTCGCCCCTCAGCATCGAGTGATGATCCCCGGCGACGAGGTGGCAATGGTACGCCCCCCGGGTTGCTGTTCGCCAGCCTCGGTTCACATCCTCGACCCGGTCAAAAAGGCTGCCGTGGCGAGCGATGAAGCAATGCAGCTCGGTATTGATCGGTGCTCGGGGCAGATCGTCGTCAAAAGCCTTCAGCCGTAGTGCCGTCAACTCGACGAGCTCGGTCAGACCCTCCTCGGTGAGCGACGAATCGCTGCCGACAGCGGGTGCGAGCAGCTCCAGGGCCGCGCGGACTCCAGCGTTGCACTCACCGGCCGGCAGCTGCGAGGCCGCCCCATCACCGGCGAGATAGTTCACCACCGCGTACAACGCCTGAAACCGGTAGTCGATCGTGCCGTTTGTCGGCGCCACTTCAGACGAGGCCGATTCCCCCAACACGGCCAGCTCGGACGCCACCGCTTCCTGATGTGGCAACCCGCCGGGCGCTGCCACGTCGAGCACCAGTAATCCGGCGGGCGGTGTGCCCCGCGCTTCGAGCAGGCCGGTCAGGGCCAGGGCCACCCGCCCGCCGGCGGAAGGGCCGAGCAATACCGGCGGCCTCTCTACCAGCGCCGGCGGCAACGATGCCAGGCAGTGCGCAGCCACCGCGGCGATCGACTGGTCGGGCTGCGATTCACGGTCCGGCCACTGGTACACATGGCAGGCGTAGCTGCGCGGCAACGCCGCAATCAGCTCGTACAGCTCCAACGCCTGCCCCGAGGTACCGGGAAGTAGCAGCAGGTCGGGCATGTCATCGGCGCACACCCCGGCTGCATCCGCTCCGCGCACCGATACAACCGGCCCCTCGGCGACCACGGGCTTGGCCTCACGGAGGGCATGCACCATCGCGGCGATTGTCGGTGAGCGCAGCATCAGCGCCAATGGCAGGGTCACCCCGTAGCGCCGCTCGATCTCGGCCATCACCTGCACCGCACTCAGGGAGGTGGCCCCAAGGGCCAGCAGGTCGCTGTGCAACTCGATCGTTGTCGTGCCGAGCAGATCCTGCCACAGGCCGAGCAGCGCTAGCTCCAGCGGATCCAGGCGCTTCAGCAACCGTCTCGCCCGCCACGCATCCGACGCCCCCGGAGAGCCGTCCTGCAAATGCGCCGAGGACCGGTCGTCCTGGATCACCCCGGCGCGCACGGCCTGCCGGTCGATCTTACCCGCAGCGCCGCGGGGCAGCCGGTCAACGATCTGCATCCGCGCCGGTATCAGCTGCGCCGGCAGTTGCTCGGCGAGCCAATCCCGCAACCGTGGTACATCCTCGGGGGTCAGCGTGGCGCTGCCGATTCGAGCCTGAAGCGCGTTGGCCGGTTGCTCCGGCGCCCAGACCACAGCCTCGCTCACCTCGGGATGCCGGCACAGGCACTGCTCGATCTCGCCGAGCTCGATGCGAATCCCACGCAGCTGCACCTGTGAGTCGAGTCGGCCGAGGAACTCGAGCTGGCCATCGTCCCGCGCCCGAACCCGATCACCGGTCCGGTACAATCGCTCGATACGTCCGGCGAGGGGCAGCTCGATAAAAGCGTCGGCCTCGCGCCGGGCGCGATTGAGGTAGCCTTCGGCCAACCGCTCGCCGGCCAGACATAGCTCGCCGGCGATTCCCGCGGGCAGTGGCACATTTTCGGGTCCGAGCACGTACGCCCGGGTCCCCAGCAGTGGGCGTCCAATCGGCAGGCCGGCCTGCTCAAGAAAGGGAGAGACTTCCGCTGGCACCTCGAAGACCGTCGCCGCCATCGTGGCCTCGGTCGGCCCGTAGAAATTCATCAGCCGCGCGCCGGCCGGCAGCAGCCCCTTGAGCCAACTCGCCAGCTCTGGGGAGAGCACGTCCCCGCCGGAGATCAGTAGCCGCAGGCCGGCCAGATCGGCGCGCTGCAGGATCGGTCGGAAGATCTGCAGCATCGCCGGCGGTAGTTCCACTACGGTCAGCGCCTCTGAATCGATTAGTTCGAGGAGTTGTGCCGGGGCCAGTCGATCCGCCTCGGCCAGCACCAGCCGCGCGCCGCTGGCCAGCGCGACCAGTACCTGCTCGAGGGAGGCATCGAAGATCAGTGCGGCATACTGTAATAGGTTGTCGTCCGGCCGCATTTGATACACCGACTCGAGGCTGGCCAGGTGCGCGGCCACAGCGCGATGGCTGACCTTGACGCCCTTGGGTCGGCCGCTACTCCCCGAGGTGTAGAGCAGGTAGGCCAGAGGCCGGGGCCCTGCTTCATCCTCTTCCCGCGATCCCATCACGGGTTCTGCAGTGACCCCGTCGCCGCGCGCGGCTTCAGGCCAGAATTCCCGCTCCTCCAAACATCGCACCGGCCCCGGAAAGCCGGCCACCGACTGCTCCAAGGCGCGCGTAGTCAACACCAGCGCCGCCCCGCTGTCGGCGAGCTGCCGCTGTAAACGCGCCGAGGGGTCAGACGATGCCAGTGGTAAGTACACCGCACGGGCTTTCCACAACGCGAGCAGGCTGATGATCCAATCGATCGACTTGGGCAGCAGGACCGCGGTAATCTCGCCAGTCTGCAGTCCGGTCTGCACCAGCGCGGCGGCGAGCCGCTCTGCGCGACGATTCAAATCGCGATAACTCAACTCCCAGTCCTGGTCCCAGACCGCCGGGTTGAAGGGATTGATCTGAACCTGCGCGTGGAACCGCTCGAGGAAGGTAGGCGGGGCAAGGGTACTCAGCTCGACAGCGCCCCCTCGTACCGGCCTTGCAGCGAAAGTCTCCGCAGCGGGATCGGCCTCGCCATCCTGGTCCATCAACCCGAGCTCGCACAACCGCGGCGACGGCTGCTCGCCGAGTTGGGCGATCAGCGCGCGGTACCCGCGCAGCATGCCGCGCACTGTGGTCTCGCGGTACACATCGCTGCAATAGTCCACATGGAGCTCGAGCCGATCGCGATGCTCGTACACGTTGATTGCCAGATCAAACTGGCTGGTGGGGGGCAGGTACGGAACCAGCGAAATCTCGGTCTGCCTCACCCGCGAGGACCGCGCCCAGCTAAAGGTCTCGTAGCTGAAGGCCCAGTCAAAGAGCGGGTTGCGGGCCTCGGGTTCGATAAAGTCGAGATCCTGGATCAGGTGGTCGAAGGGATAGTTCGCATGGCCCTGGGCCTGGCGGACTAGGGCTTTCACGCGCTCGAGCAACTCGGCAAAACGCAGCTGCGGGTCAACGTCGATACGCAGCGGCAGGGTATTGGCAAACACGCCGAAGACGGATTCGAAACCGCCGCCTGCGCGCGGGGAGACGAAGCTGCCGAGGGTGATGTCGCGCTGACCCGAGAGTCGACCGGCAAGGCAGAACAGGACCGACAGCAGAAACTCGTACACTGTGGCCTCGCCATTGCTCGCCAGCTGACGGATTCGTTGATAGTCCAAAATCTCGATGAAGTTGCATCCGGCAAAAGATTTGCAGCGACGATCGACATCACGCAGGGCGTCCAGCCGCTCAGGTGGATTACGGAAGCGCTGAAGCCAGAAGGCGCGTTGCCTCTGGTACTGGGCCGAGTCGAAGAACTCGGTCTCCCAGCGCACGTAGTCGGCATAGACCTGCTCGACATCAGGAAGCGTTTCTCCGGCGAGCAGTCGCGTCGCCTCGTCGGCGAGCAGTCGGGCGCAGAGGCCATCCATTAGCAGATGATGACAGACAAAGCCGATCAGATGATCCTCGGGAGCGAGCCGGATCGCGAGTAGCCGGAACAACGGTGGCCGGTCGAGTGCAAAGGGCTCGCGAAAGCGGTCGATGATCTCGGGGATCTGCGCCTCGCTGCCCGCGACGGACTCGATCGCAGTCTCGACCTGCCGGTGGATTTCGACGATGAACTCTCCCGCCTCCAGGACAAACCCACTGCGTAGCGCCTGGTGGCGGGCCACGATCTGTCCGGCGATGTGCCGGGCTCGGTCGAGATCCACGGGACCGCGCAGCCGCAGGAACTGGAATAGATGGTAGCTCTGGTCGCCGCCCTCCCGCTGGCATTGCAGGAAGATCCGGCGCTGGACCGAGGACATCCGGTGGCGGCCCTCAAGATGTACCGGCAACGCCGCGGGTTGCGGTTGATGCGATTGGGGTGACGCCTGGGGCTGCGCTGGTTCCAGGCATCGCGGCGAGCGCTGTGAATCGCGGCTATTGCAGTTGCCCATCGATCAGCTCCGCCAGCGCGTTAATCGTCGGATGTTCGTAGAGCAGCGATGCGGGCAGCCTGATCGATAGCTTGCGGGTCAGTAGAAGTCGTAGCTCGACCGCCATCAGCGAGTTGAAGCCCATCCGGATCAGCGAGGTGTCCAGCGGCAGCTGCGTGTCGTCGTCGTACCCCATCACGCTGGCGGCGGCTCGGCTGACCAGATCCAACACCAGCGCACGACGTGCTTCACCGTCCGCCCGGCGAAGCCGTGCTATCAGATCCGGTTCGGTCCGGCCGTTGCCGGAGGAGGACGCGGTACGCTCGCCTCGGGTCCCGCCCGTGCCGTTGCCCACGATGCGCTGAAAGTACGTTTGTCTGAGCTGCCGCGGCACGTATTTGAAGAAGCGCGGCCAATCCACGACCAACACAGTCGGCGTGGCCAGCTCCTGCTCCAGGATCTGCGCGAGCAGCGTCAGCCCATCCTCGGCCTGCAGGCTCTGCACGCCGTCGCGGGCCATTCGCTGGCCGCGATCCTCGGATGCGGCGGCCATACCCACCTCGGCCCAGGGGCCCCAGCAGATACTGCTGGCACAGAGCCCGTTGGCCCGGCGATGGCGGGCGAGTTGATTCATGAAGGCATTTGCCGCCGCGTAGTTGCTCTGACCGAGGCTGCCCGTGGTGGCCGCCACCGAAGAGAACAGCACAAAAAAGTCGAGGTCCAGCCCGCGAGTGCCCTGGTGCAGATTGAAGGCGCCATGCACCTTGGCGGGCAGTGCTCTCTCGAAGTGGTCCCAGGACTGGGCAGTGATCATGCCGTCGGCCAGCACGCCGGCAGCGTGAATCAGGCCGCGCAGGGGATAGTCCGGTCGCGTGGCCTCGGCCAGCAACCGCCGGCAGTCCGCAGCATCGGAGACATCGGCCTGCACCACGCTAATCTGGGCGCCAGCCGCGCGCAGGCGCTGAAGCAGCCGATCGGCTTCCGCACTCGGTGCGCTGCGGCCGGCAAGCACGATGCGACCGGCCTGCCGCGCGACTAGCTCTTCGGCGAGCTTCAGCCCCAGGCCGCCCAAGCCACCGGTCACCAGATAGCTGCCCCGGGGTTCGGGTCGGAACTCGGCAGTCCGTTCCGCAGCGCTGTCCACCTGTGCGAAACGACAGACCGAGCGCTGCGAGCCCCGCAACGAGACGCGCAGCTCGCCGTCATCGGCGCAGAGCTCGTCGGCCAGCGCGTCGATCTCCGCGGCCTCGGGTTGCGCGGAGAGGTCGAGGAGCGTGAAGCGCTGGTCCGGATGTTCGACCTGCGCCACCGCAAGGAAGCCAGCCACGCCCGCGCTCGAGAAGTCCAGCGGCGCGCCCGGGGTCACCTCGTGGTGTTCGGTGGCAAGCGCGTACAGCCGACCGTCGCTGTTCAGGGCGAGAAAGGCCTGAGTCAGGACCAGCAGCGCCTGCAGTCCCTCGGCGGTCCGGGTCGGGCCGGACGCTGTGCCAGCCGTTGCGACGGTCGACTGCGGATCACGGGGCAGGTAGATCAGGCCGGTTCGGCTCGTTGCGCTCAAGCCGAGGGACTGCAGCAGCGCGGTTGCGGTCTCGCTGTTCATCTCGTCGAGCTGGCGCTCGCGAACAGCGCCGGAGGAGTTCGGGGCCCCGATCGGCGAGGTCGGACCCGCGCCGAGGCCCACCCGAGTCACTTCACAGCCATGATGCTGCAGTGCCCTGGCCAGCGTCTCGCTCAACGGATGCGCGTCGCTAAACAGGATCCACTCACGGCGCTTCGGCGGCTCCGCACCGACCTGTTGCGTCCGGGCGTCCTCGGTGCCGACCAACGGCTGCTCCGAGATCGTGGCTTCGGTGGAGGCAGTCCGCGGTGCGGGCTGCCATCTCTCCTCGAACAGCCACTTGGCCAGATGGCCCTTGCGGTTCTGCCGCAGCAGTTGCTCCCGGGGAATCAGCACGTCGGTGAAGCCATTGATAGCGACGCAGAGCGTGTTCTGCTCGTCAACGAGGTAGATCTCGTCATAGGTCTTGTGATTGTCGCGGACCCCTTCGGAGGAAACGCCGTAGATCTGATAGGACCCGGCTGCGGGCCGGTCAAAGATTTGAATCCGGTCGATGCGCGATGGAATGGCCACTATGTCCGGCAGGAAATCCAGCACATCGGGTCGCTTGAGCAGCACGGCATTGCATTGGAACAGCGTATCGAGCCGACCGGGGTCGAGCCAGAAGTCGCCATGGCTGTGCTTCGCGGGGCTGAACTCCACCCGGCAGAGGGTTTCCCGTGGCGTTGAATGCCCCTGCCGCAGGGCGCGGAAGGACGGGCCAAGATCGTAGCCGAAATCCATCATCATGCCGTAAAAGGCCTCGCCGTCGATCTGCGCATCGCAGCGCTGACGAAGCTGATCGAGATCGGGCAAGCGCGGCGGCGGAGACTGCCCCGGGCAGAGCAGGCCCGTGCAATGGGTCGTGAAGGGCTGGTCATGCTGTCCGGTCAAACGGCTGACCACCTCGAACCGCTGCTGTGTCTCGTCGATGCGGGTGATCAGGGTCTGCAGTGTGAACCGATCCTGATCGACGATCAGCGGATGCAGGAACAGGATCTCCTCGAACTGCAGCGCGCGCTGCGGAAACAGCTGGCGAGCGGCCTCCCAGACCAGGCTGAGCAGGGCCGCGCCCGGGGCGATCTCCACATCGAACAGCCGGTGCTCGGCGAAGAAGTGATAGCGGCTGCGGTCGATCTCGGTCTGGAAGATCGTGGTCTCCGGCGCGGTCGCCGACTCGATCCGCTGCCCGAGCAGCGGATGGGCCTGCTCCCCCTCAGCCACGGTCGGTGCGCCGTAGGGCGGCAGGTACGCTTCCCGGCCGCCGACCCAGAAGTGGTGCTCGCCAAAGGCATAGGTCGGCAGGCTGATCCGTTTGCCCGGATAGGGTCCGTGCCAGGCCTGCCAGTCGATCTCGACCCCGGCGCGGTATAGTACGCTCACCGCGTCGCACAGGGTCTGCCAGTTCGGTATGCGTTGGCGCAGCGTATCAGCGAAGACCGCCCGGGGATCATCGATGTTGGACTGGGCCATCACCCGCATCACCGCGGCAGGCCCGACCTCGACAAAGGTATCGAAGCCTGCCTGCTGGAGATAGGCGAAGGAATCCTGAAGCTGCACCGTGTGACGCAGATGCTCGGTCCAGTATTCTGGCCGACAGAGCTGGCCCGACTCAGCAGGCCGGCCGGTCAGGTTACTGATCAACGGCAGCTCGGGATCACGCAGTGTCACTCGGGCAACAGCCTCGGCAAAGGCCGGCAGCGCCGGCTCCATCTGGTGCGAGTGGAAGGCATGGGAGACTCGCAGCCGGTGGCTGCGCAGCTCAAGCTTGGCCAGCTGCTCGGCGACCTTATCGAGCGCCGCGAGATTGCCACTGATCACGTGGTTTTCGGGGCCGATACAGGTCGCCAAAGAGAGCTGGCCTGGATAATCACCGAGCAGCGCGTCCACGGTCTGCCGTGGGGCCAATACGCTCAGCATGCCGCCCTCGCCGGGTACGTCGTACATCAGCCGGGCCCGGGTGGTGACGAGCAGCAACGCATCCTCGAGGGACATCACCCCGGCGCACCAGGCCGCCACGTATTCGCCGAGGCTGTGTCCGATCACCGCAGCCGGCTCGACCCCGAGGCTGCGCCACAGCTCGCAGAGTGCCACCTCGACGGCAAACAACAGCGGCTGCGCATTCAGTGTCTGATCGATCCGGCCGGACTCGGCGTCCTCGCCGTAGAGCATCTCGCAGAGTGAATGGCCCTCACCTGCCCGAAAGATGCGATCGCAGCGATCTAGCGCATCGCGGAAGACCGGTTGGCTCTGATACAGCTGATGGCCCATGCCGAGGTACTGCGCGCCCTGGCCGGTGAAGAGGAATACCGGTTTGCGCGGCCCTGACATCCGTTCGAACTCCGACTCATCAAGCTGCGCGGCGAGACCGGTGGCCATCTCGCCACAGCTGCTGCCGCCGACTGCGAGTCGATATTCAAAGTGACTGCGCCCCAGGGCAGCGGACGCACACAAATCGCCGAGGGACGTCTCGGGCGAGCGTTCGATATGGTCGCGGTAGCGTTCGGCCAGTTGCCGCAGCGACGCCTCGCTTCGTGCCGAAAGCGGCAGCAGTTGCGTACTCCGTGGATCGCCGGCAGTCGGCGTCGACGCAACGACAGCCTCCTCCGTGGCTGCCGTTGCAGCTGTCCCCTCCAGACGAGCCGTCGAGGGCGGCTCTTCGATCACCAGATGCGCATTGGTGCCGACAAACCCGAAGGCGCTGACCCCGGCGCGGCGGGGCCGCTGGCTTCGAGGCCAGGACATCGCACGATCAACGACCTGCAGCGGATAGCGCGCCCAGTCGATCTCGGGATTGGGTCGGTGAAAGTGCAGATTGGCCGGGATCTGCTCGTGCTTCAAAGCCAACAGCACCTTGATTAGGCCGGCCATCCCGGCGGCGGCCTCGAGATGGCCGATATTACTCTTGACCGAGCCAATCCGCAGCGGACCGTCCGGCCGGCGGTCCCGCATCAGCTCACCGAGGGCCGTGGCCTCAGTCTGATCGCCGACCCGGGTGCCGGTGCCATGGGTCTCGATATAGTCGAGGTCCGCCTCGGACCAGCCCGCCTCGTGAAGCGCGGCCGCGATGACCTGCTGCTGCGCGTCGCCGTTGGGCGCGGAGATGCCGTTGCTCTCACCGTCCTGGTTCACCGCGCTGCCGCGGATTACGCCGAGGATCGGATCGCCGTCGGCCAGGGCCTGGTCGAGTCGTTTGAGCACGACGAGGCCGCCGCCTTCGCTGCGTACGTAGCCCTTGGCCTCGGCATCAAAGGAGCGACAGACCCCGTCTGGCGAGAGGGCCTGCAGCTTGGTCATCTGGATCATGCCCTTGGGCAGCAGATTGAGAGTGAAGGCCCCGGCCAGCGCCAGGTCGGCTTTGCCCAGCCGCAGGTACGCGCAGGCGTTATCGATGCTGACCAGCGAGGACGAGCAGGCCGTGTCGATCGCCTGGCTCGGCCCCTGCAATCCGAGGGTAAAGGAGATCCGCCCGGCCAGCGCGCTGCTGCAGCTTCCGGTGGTGGAATAGCTGTCGATCCGATCGATGTTGCGATCCACCGCGACGAAGTCGTACTCGATCGAGGACACGCCGATGAACACGCCGGCCTTGCTCCCGCGCAGCGACTGCGGGTCAATCGCTGCGTACTCGAGCGCCTCCCAGGAGAGCTCCAGCAGAAAGCGCTGCTGGGGATCCATCGCCATCGCCTCCTTCGGCGTTATGTTGAAGAAGGCCGCGTCAAAGCGATCGATCGGTAGGTCGAGGAAGCCGCCGCGGCGGGTGCACATTTTGCCTGGCGCCGTGACGTCGGGATCGTAGTACGTTGCTACGTCCCAGCGCGAACTCGGAATCTCGCGAATCACGTCGGTGCCGGACTCAAGGATCCGCCAGTATGCCTCGGGGCTGTTGGCGCCGCCGGGAAAGCGGCAGCTCATTCCGACGACAGCAATCGGGATACCTATCTCTTCCGGCCTCGAAGATTCTCTAATCATGGTCGCTAGTTATTGCTAACTGATGGCGCTCTGTTCCGCCGGAGTCACCAACGGCCGGGAAGCTTCGGCGCTCGACGTCGGGCCCGGTGGCTTCGGCGTCGAGCCCGAAGGCGGCAGGCCGTCCTGCATCACCTTCGAGGCACCGTAGATGCCAAAACCGGTATTGACGAGCAACGAGGTCAGGGTACCGTAGTGCAGCACAAAGGCACCGAGCAGGTTGACACCGCCAGCGGCGAGGCTCAAACCGAGGCTCTGGCGCAACCGACCGTCCAGTCCCCGGGCGATCTCGAACAGCGGGTCCAGTGCCCGCAGGCTGCCGTCGACCAGCACGATCTCGGCCAAGTCCTGCGCCAGATCAGTGGCACCGGCAATTGAGATCGCGACGTCGGCCCGACGCAGCGCAATCGAATCGTTAATTCCATCGCCGACGAAGCAGACTGTTTTTCCTTCGGCTTGCAGACGCTCGACGATCTCAGCCTTCTCTTCGGGCAGAACACCGGCATGCCAGGCGTCGAGCTCGAGCGCCTCGGCGAGTTGGCGCGTTGCCGCCGCCTGATCTCCAGAAACAATCGCCAGATGGCACAGGCCCCGGGCGCGGAGTTGCCGCACGACCTCACGGACCTCATTTCGGACTCGAGCCTGCATCAGGATCAATCCGATTGCCTGGCCCGCGACCGCGACCAGCACACCGCTCTGTCCAGCCTTGGCCGCAGTAGCCAACTCGTCGAACAATGCCTCGGGGATCGGCAGGCCGACCTCCTCGAAGTAGCGCGTGCTGCCCACGTGGATTCGCTCGCCCCGGCAGTCGACCTCGATGCCGTAGCCGATGGCGTAGTCTGAGTCCTCGGGGCGCGGTAGCGTAAGGCCCGACTCCCGCGCCTTCTTGAGGATACCCTGGGCGATCGGATGGACCAGCCGCTGCTCAGCTATCGCCGCATAGCGCAGCACCGCGGTCTCGTCCTGACCCTGCACGGCCACGATGCGGCACACCTCGGGCGCGTCCTCGGTCAAGGTGCCGGTCTTGTCGAAGAGCACCGTGTCGACCTTGACCAGCGTCTCCAGCGCCCGCCCATCCTTAACCAGCACGCCCTGACGGGAGGCCATCGCGATGCAGCGCAGCGTGGCCATTGGCGCAAGGATGCGAATCCGCACGCCGATGTGGGCATTGATAAAGACCGAGGTCGGCACCGGACCGATCAGCGGCAGCAGGGCGAGGGAGGAGATCGCCATCGGCGTGGTTAGCTGATCGGCCCAGCGCTCACCCTTGAGCTGGATTGTTGACTTGTGGTTGGCCGAGCTGCGCAGCAGCTGGGCGATCTGATGGGACACCGTGTCCTCGCCCGAGAACTCGGCGCGCACCTGAACCCGGCCGTGGCAGACCCGCGTATTGGCAAAGACCCGTTCGCCCCGGCCCTTCTCGGCGATCGCCGATTCGCCGGTGAGCGCCTGCTGATCGATGCCGGCGATGCCGGCAACGATCACGCCGTCCACCGGCACTATGGCGCCACTGTGCAACACGATCTCGTCGCCCCGCTGCACGGCGTCCAGCGGCACCTCGCGCTCCAGCGTGCCTTCGACCCGCCAGACCGTCTTGGGCAACTCCCGGAACAGGTGGTCCAGCACCAGCTCACTGTCATCCTTCGAGCGCATCACGCCGAGCTTACCCGATTGCTGCAGGAACAGGCTCAGGGCCACAGCAACATAGCTGCCCGTGACCAGGGCCAAGCCGTCGGCCAGCACGAACAGGCCGCCGGCGGTGAGCTTTCCTTCGTTTTTGAGCTCATCCTTGACGTCCCGCAGGTGGTGGGCCATGCCGTAGATATAGGTTCCAAAGCCGACGTATCCGGCCAATGGTGCGACGCTGCGCAGGACCATCGTCGCCAGCGAGATCAGGCTCACGTTGGTTAGTAGCATCTGGTTCTTTTCCCGGGCCAGCGCCACCGGGTCCGGGGCGCGCTCGGTCAAGCCGGCGTCAATCTTCACCGACCCGTCGGCCGCTGTGGGCGCGCCAGGAGCTTCGGAGCCGCCTGTCGTAGTACTTCCCGCCACGCCGTCGCTGCCAACCGGCGACTCAGCCTCTACGGGCACTGCCGGACGCTGCGTGTAGTCCCGGCTCAGCAGTTCGCGAACCCGACCCTCAATTCCATCGAACTGCCCTTCTGGAGCCACGGCCTTGGCGCCGCGGTACGCGAGATAGAACAAGCCCAGCTCGATCAGCATCGGTCAATCTGATCCGTTGTCCACTTCGCTGTCATCGCTGATTTAACCCGCCCCCACCAACTGGTCCAATTTGAATGTTAGTGCATACCCAGCCTTTGGTCTATTGGAATGATGGTTGCCGAGGCTGGAGGCTCGCCAGGCTACCTCAGAGTTCGTCAAAAACGAGACACTGAATTAAGACGGAGAGGAGTTATGAAGAAGACCAAAACCACAACATCCCACTAACACTGTAAACCTTTCAGCCTTTTCTGCTATGGCAATCGACATTCTTATCTCCTACCGATGAGTAGATTCCTTGAAAT
>LWDU01040435.1_pt2 | contig 15184 bp, 14 predicted proteins | sample 727161 | NCBI WGS metagenome assembly LWDU01 (sample SAMN04566230, study PRJNA314399) | hydrothermal vent metagenome | isolation source: deep sea hydrothermal plume seawater | place: Mexico: Gulf of California, Guaymas Basin | collected 2004-07-11 | reverse complement strand
GCTCCATCGACATCGGTTGATGGGCCCGAAGGCAAGTCATTGCGAGCATTCATTCTTGACGGCGTCGTCTATGTTCGGCTCCCTCAAGGTCACTTCATTCCGGTGCATGTCTATGAAGCGGTGAATCAGAACCCAGGAGATGTGTCGCTGGTCAGTGGCAACGCCTATTATCACCGTTATGTCCGAATCCACTGGTTGAAGCGGCGAGTTTTCGTTCCCGTTTTCTTCTGTATTTTTATCCTGCTGCTCTACTTGATGGGCAAATTCGTCGCCGCGGGTGTAGGACGCCTCACATGGACGGCTATCGAATCGCTGATCCAACGGCTACCGCTGATCCGAAATGTCTACTCATCAGTGAAACAGATCACCGACTTCTTATTCACCGAGAGCGAAATCGAATTCACGCGCGTTGTTGCAGTTGAGTACCCGCGGAAGGGGATCTGGTCCATAGGATTTGTCACTGGCGAGAGTCTGCTGGATATCAGTTCAGCAGCCAACGAGCACGTGCTTAGCGTCTTGATGCCGACATCACCAATCCCTGGAACGGGATTTACGGTCACGGTCCTGAAAAGCGAGACGATCGACCTGGCAATGTCGGTCGAAGAGGCACTTCAGTTCGTCGTTAGTTGCGGCGTGGTGGTGCCGCTGCAGCAACAGCAAAAACCGATCGTTTCTTCAATGATCTCGGCAGCGATCACTTCATCGGTAGCGACCGATTCGTCGGATGGGACATCTCCTCTGGACGAAGCTCCGAAGGGCGGCAATAACATGAGTGGCAACGGAGATGGTTCGGCGACCAAACGGGATCGTGCGGGCGAAGAGTCGGGCGAATGCCCCGTATCGGGTTAGGACCACCGATCGGATCTGACGCCTGCCGGCGGCCCATTTTCGGGCGGCCGATTCCAAGCCGAAGAGAGCGTGGAAACCGGATCAAAACGAACTAACCGGCTTGAACGACAAACGCCATGACAAGAATTCGACTCGGGACCCGGGCAAGTGCTCTGGCGATTTGGCAGGCAAATTGGGTTACGACTCAATTAGAGAATAACGGACACTCGGTCGAGATCGTGAACATCACAACGTCTGGGGATACACACTCGATTCCTCTAGGTGTTGGAAGTGGCCAGGGCGTTTTTACTAAAGAGATCCAACGTGCCGTGTTGGATGGACGGGTAGATCTGGCCGTCCACAGTCTCAAAGACCTTCCCACCGAGCCGATTGAAGGATTGCAATTGATTGCCGTTCCCCGCCGGGACAGCAACCTCGACTGCCTCGTTTCCAGCAAATATTCGTCGCTGGCCGACTTGCCGCGGCAGGCAAGGGTGGGAACGGGAAGTGCGCGGCGCTTGGCGCAACTCCTGCACGAGCGACCGGATCTGGACATACAGAACATCCGCGGCAACGTTGGTACTCGACTCTCCAAGCTCGATGACGGTGAATTCGATGCGATTCTGCTTGCGGAAGCCGGTCTCCGCCGGCTTGGCTTCGACGATCGTATCCGCGAGATATTTCCGCCGCGGCGGATCACACCGGCCGTTGGCCAGGGTGCACTAGGACTGGAAATACGTGAGGCAGATCAGTGCACTGCGGACGTCGTGCAAGCTCTCGACGATTTGGACACCCATGCCGCAATACGCGCTGAGCGGACGATGCTGCGGCACCTACGCGGTGGTTGCCTGGCACCCGTCGGTGGATGGGCTCGAATTGAGCAGGGCCGCTTGGTCTTGTTGGGCGTGGTTTGTAGCCTTGGTGGCGAGCAACGCCTCCGTATTGAGGCGGACGCCGATATCTCCGATGCCCGCTCGCTCGGCGAGGAGGTTGCCAGACAACTAAAGTCGCTGGGCTCGGACCGGTTGCTGGCCGAGGCCCGCGGAGAAAACTCGTAGGCAGCCGCCCTTGAAGCTCGCGCAACTCGCCGTGTCCTTGTCACCGGGATGCGGTGCTCATGCATTTTCTGCCGGTGAGTTCCGGCAGATTTTGCCACTCATCATCCTTCTCGACTTCGCCCGAATTCTCGCTTCGATGCTTGCAAGTTGCCTGTTGGTATGCACTTATGCTTGAATTTGTCGGTCGTGATTTCGGTCCGATCCGATTTGGCACGCGGGTTGGCAGTCACGCGGGTTGCTAATGATGTCGAGCAGTCAAAAGGACTTGGCAATCAGGAAGTTGCGAGATCGAAAATGCCCTCCGGACTCTACATGGCAGCAGCCGGTGCGGAAGCTCAAAGCCAACGCATGCAGATCATTTCCAATAAATTGGCCAACGTTGACACGGTCGGCTTCAAGCGTGAACTTGCCATCCTGCAGGCCCGAGCGGCGGAGGCGGTGGCCCAATCGAGGTGGATTCCACGGAAATCAGCTCCGTGACAATACTATCCGATGGACGTGTTCAGCAGGGAACTGACCAAGCCGGCCAGATTAGTGTGGTTCGTCCGGCGTCGCTGGGAGACCACGTTCGTATGGGCGAGAACATGTTTCGTTCACTTGGCGAACTGACCCTCCGATCCGCAGACGTTAATTCTCAGGAGGTGAAGGGTGTCTTCAGCTCCCTGACGAAATTGGCCAAAGCGATTGACATATTCGACCTGCGTCAGATCGAACGGATACTCGTTGAACTGGACAAAGACTTTGACCGCGTCAACTTGGTTCGAGCGGAAGTTGGAGCGAGACAGCGGTTCCTGGATGTCATCGAACGTCGCTCGGAAGATGAAGAATTGGAACTTCGTCAGGGCTATCGCTGGAAATAGACACGGACTTTGTTGCCGCAATATCAGACCTGACTGGCAAGCAAGCTTCGTTGGAGGCGTCGCTTAAGCTGTATGGAAACACTTTTGGGCTGACGCTGTTGGACTATCTGTAGATCCGTTTTTGCTGGCGATAACGGTTGTGCCAGCCGATATTGATTGATAAGGCGAGGCCCGACGGCACGATTGGCGTTGCGCCCCAACATTTCCACGAAACCGAATTGTACCGGGTAAACCTGTCTAAGGTCCGTCCAGGACCTTCCGATTGGTGCATTCAAATATTGCGTCAGACGAGAGAATCATGCACGTCCATACGACTCGATTTGGCTCGGTTGCCATCCAGGCCGACGATATTATCTTGTTTCCTCAGGGTTTGTTTGCATTTGCCCAACACCGTCACTGGGTGTTGTTGGCGGATTCGGCGAATGCGGCCGTTGGCTGGCTACAGAGTATCAATGACCCCCGACTCACCATGGCAGTTGTGAGTCCGCGACGATTTTCACCCGATTATCGGGTGAGGGTGGCCCGCAAACAGCTTGGTCCGCTGCAACTGGACCAAGCGAACCGACCGTTTGTCTTGACTCTGGTATCGCACCACGAGGACCAATTGACCATCAATCTCAAGGCACCGGTTCTGATCAACCTCGACCGTCGGCTCGGGGTTCAGGTCATTGTTGCCGACGAGCAGCCTCTGAGACTGGGTGTTGCTCAGACGCCAGAACCCATTCGGAAAACGGCCTAGGAAGTGGTGCGAGAAAGGCGTTATAGCCGTTTCAACCCCACCTCCTTCTCGCCCATTGATTTCCGAGGCTCGTGCGACCGATATTACCTGTCTAGTGGGGGAAACAGATTTTGTCTCCCTATCCACAAAGGTCCCACAAGGACATAGCGACGTCGAATGGGCGGTAGCTAAACGACGACGAGGAATGAAAGGAAGGAGTCCAGGATGCTGGTTCTTTCGAGACACCGTGACGAAAGCATCATGATCGGCGACGACGTGGTCGTGACGATTGTGGACATACGGGGCGACAAGGTTCGATTGGGAATTGATGCGCCACAAGACATTCCGGTTCATCGCCAAGAGGTCTACGAGGCCATCCAGCGGGAAAACCGAAAAGCAAACGAAGTAAGTCCCAGTGATACCCGTGATCTTGGGAAGACAAAGACATAGTGCGTAGTTGTGTTCGCTAACGCGATGGGGCAGCTACAAGATTCTCCTCAACCGACTCGCTGGACGATATCGTTCAGCGTATCAACGCCTTGGACGCTGGCGTCACGGCGACCGTGTTCAACCAGAGGCTTGGCAGCAACCCATTTCGCCTTTCACTCGTGAGTAAGGTGAGTGGTCGCGCCGGTGAATTGCTGGTAGACACTTCATCCGTCGGGTTTCAATTCGACGAGACGGCCTCTGCACAGAATGCACTCTTGGTCGTTGGCAATGTCCCGAGTATTCTGACAGCAGGCAGTTCATAAGTCTCGAGATGTACTGATTCTTCACTCAAGGCATCAGCGAGAACGGATCGTCGTTCTAGGCATCCAGGGGAAATTGTGCTTCCGTCACTGGGCCGCCAATTGGCGGAATGGAAGCCGCAAGATGTTAACGAAATGACGGAACAGTGTTTTGTAAGCCGCACGCGCTAGCGTCGGGTCTCGTCTAAACTTCGTGTGATTTTGAAAAACCCGAGGCGAGCGTCTACGGCTCAGATCCGTATTGCCTTGCATTTAGCCTTTGTCGGTCCGACCATACGAGCGTACAATTCTTGACGAACCATCGACTCTGACGAACCATCGACCTCGAATTTTAGATAAAGCCATAGCATGGAACGGCCTCTTCCACCTCTTCCACAGCTTCCACCGCGTCCGTCAGTCGTTTCTGACCTAAAACCGTCCCAGCCGTCACTTCTCAGTCGCCTGTTTGCCATGGCTGGCATCATGGTCGCTGGGCTGTTCTTGCTGGCGGCTATGCTATTGTTGTTGATGCCGCTAGGCTACCTGGGCATTGCCTTCGTCGGTGGATCCGGGATCCTGGCGCTGGTGGTGGCAATTCACTATCTTGTCTGGGGCAAGTGGATAAAACGAGTGCTGGAAGAGGAAATCGGACCGCAACAAGATGATACGGATTTGAGCCGAAGGCGCTAGCCTCGGGTTTTGTAAGCTCACGGGCTCGATGCACAAGGCACTGGCTGAGCCAGTGCCACACATTGGTGGCCTTCCCTGCGGCGAAGACCCTGGGCAGTGAATCGACAATAGGTAAGAAGTCATGGTATCAGCACCGTGGGAACAGAGCCTGTTCGACGAGGTCGACGGCAATTTCGAGCATATCGTCTCGTTGCGGCGTCACTTACATCAACACCCGGAGCTCTCCGGTGAGGAGCGTGAGACCAGTCTCATGCTCTACCAGAAACTGGGTGACATGGGACTCCAGGTCCGCATGGGGATTGACGGTCGCGGTGTTGTCACGGATTTGTTCCGCTCGATGCCGACCCGAGTCTGCTTGCGAGCCGATATTGATGCCCTGCGAATTCAGGATGAAAAGGACGTGGCGTACCGCAGTCAGTGCGACGGAGTGATGCACGCCTGTGGACACGATGCGCACTCTGCCATCGTCTACGGAGCTTTGAGTGCGATACAACAGGTCGTTACAATCCACGATCTTCGGCCGTCGCATGGAATTCGAGCGATCTTCCAGCCAGCCGAAGAGACGTGCCAGGGCGCGATGGACATGATCGAGGTCGGAGCTCTGGACAGCGTTGTGCGAATTTTCGGATTGCATGTGGACCCGACTCGCGCTTGCGGCACGATCGGCGTTCGCAGTGGAGTGCTCACTGCAAGTTGTGACGAGATTCTATTTGAAGTTCACGGGGCCGGAGGCCACGCAGCACGTCCCCATGAAGCGGTTGACCCGATTGTTGCTGCGGCCCATCTCATTCAGGTGCTCTACAAATTCATACCTCGTGCCACCGATAGCCAAGACGCGGTCGTTCTGACAGTTGGCATGATTCGGGGCGGACACAATTCGAACGTGATCCCCGACAAGGTCGAGCTTGGTGGGACGCTGCGAACACTGAACGAGGAAGTGCGTCACAAGACGTTGAAACACATACAGCACTTAGCTGATGGTGTGAGCCATATTTCCGGAGCGACGATTCGATACCGGACTGGTATGTCGGTGCCGTCGGTACGTAACGAGGGTTCAACGGGCGGTCAGTTGGCTGCATCGGCTGCGACCTTCCTGAATTCGGATCAGATCACTCAAATCCCTCGGCCAAGCATGGGCAGTGAAGACTTCGCCTTCTATTTGGAACATGTGCCCGGCGCCATGTTCCGTCTAGGCTGTGCTTCAGAACAGGTGGGGGATTCCGGCCTTCACACACCCACGTTTGATGTTGACGATGAAGCACTGCGGATCGGATCCAAAATCCTCGCTCATGCGGCACTTGCCTCGATGATGGAGTAACCGCACGATGGGAACCCTCGTGTTTCAATCCAATCCGACTCGCACGTTGGGAGTCGAGTTGGAGCTGGGCTTGACGGACAAAGTCAGCGGCGCACTTTCGAGTTCGATTCAACCGTTGATGGACGGGCTTCCAGATGACGTTCGCCAATGGTGCAAACCCGAACTCATGCAGTGTTGTGTCGAGGTGATCACCGATGTTTGCGACAGCGTGGATTCGGTTGAGATCGACCTGCGAAAAAAGTTGCTTGCCGTTCAAGGTGTGGCGGACAAAATTGGGGTCGGCTTGTGGTGGGGTTCGACACACCCGTTTTCCCGCTGGAGTGATCAGCAGATTTCGCCGTCCGATCGATACGCCAACCTTGTCAACTTGCTGCAGGAAATGGCGAGGCGACTGGTCACTTTCGGACTTCACGTTCACGTGGGTGTCGATAGTGGTGACAAAGCAGTCATGATCTGTGACCGAATCATGCAACATCTACCGACCTTGCTGGCACTCACCGCCAGCAGCCCGTTCTGGGAAGATCGGAATACGGGTTTGCAGTCTCAACGGTCTAAAGTCATGGAGGGTTTGCCGACGGCCGGCTTGCCGACTCTGATGCGAAATTGGAGCGAGTACGTTTGGCTGGTCAACCATATGGTCGACACAGGGTTCATCAACACGATCCGGGAAATTTGGTGGGATGTTCGCCCCCATCATGGATTTGGAACGGTCGAAGTTCGTGTCTGCGACATGCCTGGTAGCCTTGACGATGTACTGGCTGTTACAGCGTTGATCCAGAGTCTGGTAGCGGCTCTTTCCGAGCAAATTGATCAGGGAACCTATCAACACGATTGTCACCCGATGATGGTCCGGCAGAACAAATGGCGGGCCGCCCGGTTTGGCACTCGAGCCGAACTGGTGAACTCCTACACGCACGAAGTGCAAGCTGTTCCGGCGATTGTGGAGAGACTGATTCGGCGTTTAGAGGATACAGCACAGTCGTTGGGTTGTCTGCCTCGGCTTCAATCGGTTTACGGCGTTGCTGAGCGTGCGGGGTGGAGTTACCAACAAACGTCCATTGCCAAGGACGAGGGAGTCATTGAGATGGTCAGGACAATGTCGAGGAACGCCAGGTTAGCGTGACTGGGAACGGTTCATCCCTCACGCCGCTCGACGCGGCGTAACTGCGGAGCGTCTCACTATTTCACCCAATTCGGAAAGACAGGCGACACGGCAACAACCGCCATCTGTCCCGTATCCTACGGACACAAATCCCGCTCGATCCGTCGCTGTAAGTCGCGTTGGATCACAGGAAACATACCACGTTCGGGCATCTACTAATCGTGAAAGGACAGGTGGGACCGGTACGTGAGAATCGTCGCCTGAAATAACTTCGGGCCAGGCGTAGATGCGATCAAAAGTCTTCGAGAGTCGCCAGGTTTGTAGCGTACGACCTCAGTCGGTTGACGAACGGGCACTACGATGCACGGCCGTCCAGTGAACTCCCAAACGACCCAGCTCGAGAATCGGTCTGGCGACACCGGGAAACAAGACCGGGTGAGAGATGTGATGTCGGTGGCGACATACCGCGGCAGCACAGACTTCATGAATGGTACCGTCCGACATGCCATTCGCCGCTAGAAATCGCCGCAGTGTCAATTCAAACGAGCATGACCCCGACGGGACGTTCGCGAGGTAGTCTCGCCGCCAAACGGCCCGAAATCCATCGAACGATCCTCTAATTCCCATGCGAACAAGCAGCTGAAACAACCAGCGTTCCCAAGCGGAATCGTCGTACAGAACACCCTCCATCTCGACGATGACGCGTGCTCCCGGAGGAGTGACATTCGCACCAAATTCCGGATGGGGACCAAAGTTGCTTTTTCAGCGACCATTCATGGCTGGAATCCTCTTTTTCTTTCGCCGATTCGCATCCCAACCAAGCGAGGCCGTTCGAGTGGTGTGCAGGTGCGCGGTGAGGAGTGTAGCGACATGACCCAAACGGGGTCAATACGTTTCCGAGGCCGTGATTTCCGCAACTGCTTGCCCAGCTCATGGCAGCGTTTGTCCGTGTTTGAACAAGCGGCGGCGCGGTTGCATCGAAAGCGTCCCGGCCACCGCTTTCTTTTCGATCCATCCTCGATTGGAACAGAATAAAAATGGCAAGAGGCAGTTGCAACTAACGAATACCAAATGTTACTTTTGTGCTGCCTGATGAGACCGCGATGAGAGCGACGCTAGAAGAATGATGACGGACACTTGGAATTCTCAACATGTCGACAAAACTCACTGCCCATGACAAAAAGGACTTGCCTGCTGAGGACAAGTTGCCAGATGCTACGCGAAGGCGGCGAGAGCATTTCTTGCCGATACGCAAGCCGGACTTGGTCCGATTGATTCTATCCGACGAACGGCTTGCGACTAACGAGATCGCGGATTTGAATTCTATTTGTCACCGATTGGATGCCCTGATCCATTTACGATTTCACCGACTGTTGAGTCAGTTGAAAGCGGCGTATGCTCCCTGTGACCCAGATGCTGATACCCGGAACTTAACGGACTGGTCGGAAGTAGAGCGGGTGCAGATGCGAGAACATTTTTTTGACTCGTTTGGCGAATTGGCTCGCAACGCGAACTACCTTCTCCTAGCGCAGGAACAGATCGAGTCGTTGGCTGGAATTGCCAGCGATTGGGGACTGAGGCTGGACGTCGATTTTTCAATCTTTGCAAGATTGGAAGTCTACGCTCGAGGCGACATCATGGGTCAGAAATCTCGGCGGAATTGGCGGAACTGGTTTCGAGTAGAACAGGTTGACGTGCCAACACACGAACGATTGATTGTCTGTTTTCATCTCTGCGACCATCCACGGATGGATGAAACGTGTAACAGCCAGTCGATCTACCTCAAGATGTTCAAGAACATTCCCAAGCTCGACGTGGACATGTTGCTGCCGGGCACTCGTGCCAAAATGACTTTGTTTGACAAGGGGAAGATCTGGTTTCCGACTCTCTCGGGCCTTGTGCTGGCTTTCGTCCGTTTTGCAAAAGTCGGAGCCCTCATCGTGTCGGGGACCCTCTGGGGTATTTTTGGATTCCTGGCGATCATCGGTGGCACGATTGGTTACGGTATCAAGTCGTTTTTCGGCTATCTTCAAACGCAGAATAAATACCAGCTCAACTTGACCCGCAATCTTTATTTTCAAAACCTCGATAACAACGCTGGTGTCGTTCACAGGTTGTTAGACGAGGCTGAATCACAGGAATTCCGAGAGGCTATTCTCGCCTACTACCTTCTTTGGCGAAATGCGCCGAAAGAAGGATGGACCTTGCAGCAACTCGACGAGGATGCCGAAGCGTATCTCTTGGAGAAAATCGACCTCGACGTCGACTTCGAAGCTGACGATGCGGTTCGTAAACTGCTTCAGATCGGTTTGGCAGAGCAATGCCACGATCAGCTAATCCCGGTGACTCTGTCCACGGCACTCGAGCGGTTGGCTGAGTGTTGGCAGTTTGAGTGGACAATACGCGGCGAGGACGCGGACGAACGTTGAGAAGCATGAAACTCAATGTGTGGGACTGGCTCCGTCAGTGTTTTTTGAGCCGCACGCGCTAGCCTGGATATTGCACGCGTGGGTCATTGTATTTGGTTGTTGGCCAAAGGGCTAGAATTTTCATTTTGACATTCGTGGTGATGGTGGGGTGTTGTTGTCGGCGCGAAGGCCCCCTTTCCCCCGCTGAGCGTGGATGCGAATTTCGGCGATTTTGGGTGCCTCAACTGCTGTCGCAGAGTTTCTTCAGAACGAACTTAAACTCCTCCTGGTTAGGGCAATTGCTGCATAAGTGAAAGACTACGCGACGAACGCTCAACTTCACACGTGCCGCTATTTTGATGAGCCTTAGGCGAATCGTATCCACTCGCCAACGTGCCGCTTTGGTTCCATGCAACGCCAAGCGGCGGATACCGTCGAGCAACACGTAGGCAAAACTTGAGAACATGAGACGCAATTGGTTTGCCATGAAGTCTGTGCAACTGGTTCGATCGGCGAATAAGTATAGTTGCTGTTCTTTAATTCGGTTTTCCATCTCTCCACGTGGGCAATATCGACCATCATAGAAGTCGCCGGGGTTAATCGCTGGAGACCAGTCGGACGTTTCGTTAGCGGTTGACTCCGGTAGGTTGGTGATTACGAATCTCGTATTGGATCCCTTGTCAGTATGCTCGGCCTTGCCAATCACCCAGCCATATCCATCCCAGCGACGTGCTTTATATGGGAACCACGTGAAGCGTCGTTGTTTGATGCCACTGGTCTCAAAGTCCGCTTCAGCTTGGTCGATATCGGGCTGCAAGCGACGCAGCAGAACTGGGTTCTTCTGGAGCCCTATGACGTATCCAACATCGTTCTTGTCACACCATCGAAGTAGTTTGTGATTACAAAAACCACTGTCACCGCGAAGGATAATTCGAGTCACGGGCCAGCGAGACCGGATCTTGTTGACAAGCAACTTGCAGATCGGACGAGCGTGTTTAGCACAACCAACACTGCTTGGGCGAAGGTAGGATACCAATAGCTGATCGCCACAGAAAACGTACAAAGGCAAGAAGCAGTAGCCATCATAAAAACCGTTGAAGAACTTGTTCTCTTGATCGCCATGAGTCGGATCGTTAGTGGCGTCCATATCGAGGATAATTTCGGCAGGCGGCTGATCGAAGCTGTCCAGAAACGTATCCACCAGGATCTCATGCAGCAGGAAATTGTCTCGCGAGCTGGCGCGATTCTCAAGCCTTGAAAGTGTCGCTGGACTGGCCAGCTGCGGTTGCTGGTCACTTGGAGATTGCTCGGCGGCTACCTGGAAGGCCGGATCGTTACGCAAGTGTTGGTGGTCGTTGGCATCCTCGTAACCAGCCGCGATGCCAAAAATTCGTGAAGTGATCATCTGCCGCTGGGAATGTTGAACGTACCGCTGATCGCGAGGATCCGTCATCGCCTCATCAATTCGCCTCATCAAGTCAAGCTTCCTGTCGACCTCCCTGAGAAGTACCAAACCGCCATCTGACGCGATCGTCCCACCATCAAAGTCAGATTCAACCGCTTGTCGACGGAGTCGTTTCAAACCGGATCGTTTTCGTTTACGCTGTGTCATTGTCGAGGGCCTTGAGCTCGGGTTTGTTGAAGTGTCGCAACTCCAATTAATACCGTACTTAGGGCTCTCGCGCTATAGGGATTAGAACCTGCCTAATGCCAACGCGTGCAATATCCAGGCTAGCGTCGGGTCTCACAAATTCACCCGGTGAACTCAACAAGACCCGAGGCTAGCGCCTTCGGCTGAGATCCGCAATGTACAGCTGTATATTTTCGTCTAGGACGGAGAGCGGAACCGAACCGCTGCGAAGGACCGCATCGTGAAAGTCACGGATATCAAATCGGTCTCCCAGGGTCTTTTCGGCGTCTCGCCGCAGTTGTCGAATCTTGAGCTCGCCCATCTTGTAGCCGAGGGCTTGGCCGGGCCAGGCAATGTAGCGATCCACTTCCGCTGTAATGTTATGGAGGGAAAGAGCCGTATTGTCGGACATATAGGCAATCGCTTGTTGACGGGTCCAACCGAGATAGTGAATTCCCGTATCGACAACGAGACGACAAGCTCGCCACATTTCGTAACTCAGGCGACCAAAGTCATCGTACGGGTCCTCGTAAAACCCGACTTCGAGACCGAGCCGTTCGGCATACAAGGCCCAGCCTTCGACGTAGGCGGTAAAACTTGCGAAACGCCGAAAGCTCGGTAGATCCGTCAGTTCTTGTTGTAACGCCAGTTGAAGATGGTGCCCCGGCACTGCTTCGTGCAACGACAACGCTTCGACTTCGTACAGTGGCCGGCTCTTAAGATCGTACGTGTTCACGTAGTAGTACCCGGCAACGCTGCCGTCACCGGCTGGGGGCGAGTAGTAGGCGGTTGTCGTCCTGGGCGCGATATAGTCAGGTACGCGGCGAATGCCATACGGCATCCTGGGAAGAGACTTGAACAACTCAGGCAGTTTGCCGTCCATGACTTTGAGAGTGTAGGCGACTTCTTTCAGTAATTGTTCTGGCGTGCTGGCATAGAATTTCGGGTCTGTTCGCAGGTGTTCAACGAAGTCCTCGTAGCTGCCTTCGAAGCCGACTTTGCTTGGTACGCCGCGCATTTCGGCACGGATCCGGGCAACTTCTTTAAGGCCGAGTTCATGAACCTCTTCGGGAATGATGTCCAACGTCGTGAATCGCCGCACGCGATGTCGATAGAAATCTCGTCCGTTCGGCAATGCCGTCGCCGCGATCGTGCCTCGCGCGACGGGAAGATACTCGTCGGTCATGAACTTTCCGAAAGCCTCGTAGCCGGGCACAACGGAGGACCGTATGGCGTCGCGGGCCAGACGGATGAGCCGTTTTTTTTCTCTAGTAGTAAATGAGGCAGGCAACGATCGGAAGGGAGCGTACAGCCGGCTCTCGCTCGGATCGTCGACAACGTGGGGGCGAATGGTATCCAGATATCCTTCCATGACTACAGACGGCAGTGTTCGACTCGTTTCGATTCCACGCCTGAGTAGTTCGACGTGTTGATCGCTATAGTGACGAAACTTGGTCAGTCGATCGATGTAGGCTTCATAGCTGGCGATGTCCGAAAATCGCGTACGACTGGGTAGGTCCATAAAGTCAATGTGAAATCCCCAACGATTCGTTATCGGAATCAAGTGCATTCCGAACTGGAACTCGGCGAGGTCCTGACGCAGCAACAGTTGAAAAATGTCGAGATGGACTTGAGCGCCGCGGTCGAGCTTATCACGATCGATCTTGGTAGCTCGCTTCAGGAATATTCGTTTCCGTTCGGCTCGCTGGACCTCCGCCTCTTCACTCACATCCGGCAGTTGATTGTGATATCGCGAGTCTCCCACTTCGGACGCGAAGAGAGGGTTTTCGCTTAGTCGGAATTCCCATGCTTGATCCAACAGCTGTTGCAGGGCGGTTTCCGTCGCTTCGTCAGCAATGAGTAAACGAGTGGATTGGACGCAGATAAAGCAGAGGACAACGACGATATAGCTGTGCCAGCGACGATTGCCGAGCCGAACCTGATTCACACGTCTTGGAAATGACGAGTGCAAGCGGCCGGGGCGTTCAATCAAATCCGCCCGAACCGGGGAATTCAAGAAAGAGTTGCTGGTCGCTTCGCTCGGCGTTCGGATTGAGTTCTTGGAACAACAAACTTGGTTGAATGTCGCGATTGTTCTGATATTTGTCACTAGCATATTCCTGGACGTTGCCGATTATCTGGTGATAGAAGATCTGGCAAATGGGCACATGGGGGTAAATTCGCACTGGCTGTACGGCGAACATTTCCAGGGTCCAGTAACCACAAAACCCGACATCGCCAAAGCCGGCGGTAACGTGGACAAAGAGTCCCAAGCGACCGATGGATGACCGACCTTCGATCATCGGAACCAGGTTGTGCGTCTCGGTGAATTCAGCTGTCCTGGCCAGGTAGAGCTGATGAGGAGTCAGCACCATCCCATCGTCAGGAATGGCGATCCGACGCGTTCTATTGGGCTGCTTCATGTCGACCACAACTTCTTCATAAATGAGAAGTTCGTTGTGAAGCGTTAGGTTGTAGCTGTTGGGATTCAATCGCTCGTCGTCGAACGGGTCGATGATGATGTCGGTACCAATTTGCTCGCGAATTTCATCGCCGGACAGGATCATGCTAGGAGACTCCGATTTGAGGGCACGCGTCGCGGATAGCACATGTGTCACACTGGGGTCGTTTCGAGGTGCATGTGTGGCGTCCATGAAGGACGAGTCGATGGCCGAGATCAATCCATTGTTCTTTGGGGACCAGTGCCATTAGGTCGCACTCTATCTTATCGGCCTTGGATTGGGTCGTCAGGCCCAGGCGTTGGCTGACTCGTCCAGCGTGAGTATCGACCACGACGCCGGTTGCGATTCTGAACGCCACGCCCAGCACCAGATTGGCCGTTTTTCGCCCGACTCCTGGTAGCCGACAGAGTGCATCCAACTCTCTTGGCATTTCCCCATCATGATCCTCGACGACCATCATTGCACAGGCTTGGATGTTGCGGGCTTTAGCTCGATAAAAGCCTGTGCTGTGAATGATTGACTCGATTTCCGTTGTGCCGGCTGCGGCCAACTCCCGAACTGTCGGGAATCGCTCAAATAGGGAAGGGATCACTTGATTAACCCGTTCGTCCGTACATTGGGCAGACAGAACGGTCGCTACAAGCAACTCGAACGGCGAATTGAACATCAATTCGCATTGAGGATCGGGTAGATGCTCCGCCAGACGGGCAATGGCATGATGAGCAGCTTCCGTCGAGACGTTCGTTGAACTCATTCCGAGTGGCTTGGTTTGGGCATCGAAGCAAAGAGGGAACAGAGGAGGATCTGACGGCATTCTCACGTAGAATTCGAACTCGGTCAAGCAAAGGACAAGCAGGTAAATAAGCTGGCGGCTCAATTGGCAACTAATAGCTGATGGACAAGCGTTGACCCGGTTTCCGATGCGGCCTAGATTAAGCAGCAATGAATGAGTGACATGGCCACCGATCACCTCGTTGGACCGACGTCTCTTTGTTGCAATTCAGAAGAAAAAACCGCCCATGTTCCGAGAGCAATCAACCAACCCATATTCAGCGGACGCTGTCTCCTTTGCCGAAATCGAAGTGCGCGCCGCGTTCATTCGTCGCACCTACGCCCATTTGATGGGCGCAGTCCTCGCCTTCGTCCTCATCGAAACGGCCCTGTTCACGTTCATCGACATCGAATTGCGACAACGTATCATCCAGACGTTATCCGGCAGTATGTGGAACTGGTTGGGTGTGATGGTCGCGTTTATGGCCGTAAGTTGGATCGCCGAGAAATGGGCTTCATCGGGTGCATCTACCCAAAAACAGTATTTGGGATTGAGTCTGTACGTCGTTGCCGCGTCATTGATTTTTGCCCCATTACTGTTCTTTGCAAGC
>LWDU01040020.1_pt1 | contig 15190 bp, 11 predicted proteins | sample 727161 | NCBI WGS metagenome assembly LWDU01 (sample SAMN04566230, study PRJNA314399) | hydrothermal vent metagenome | isolation source: deep sea hydrothermal plume seawater | place: Mexico: Gulf of California, Guaymas Basin | collected 2004-07-11 | reverse complement strand
CCCGACGGTCCAGATCTGCCTCCCAGGCCTCCTCGAAGGACGGAAGAATCTGCTTGAAGCCCTCCGTGCTCAGGCCGGTGAGCGTCTTGAACATGCGGCGGTGGCGGGAAAGCTTGGCGTGGCTGATCATTGGGGCTTTCTGTGTTGGTCGTGCCTACCCAGGGTAGCACAGGTGGTTCTATTACCGATAGGGTCTATTGGATGTGCTCCCGGCTGGCTGGATCAGTCGAACAGGCAACCCGCTAAAGCAATGCCCAACATCAGGTTGGCAAGGTAAATGCGCAGACATCCGGCACAGACGATCCGTAGTTTGAAGAAAAGGATAAAGGCATAGTAGCACGTCACTCCCAATCCGACAACGATAGCCCCGCCTAACCAGACCCTTGGCAAGGCTCCCTGAGCGACTTGAATCAGAGCCAGTAGCACGAGGGCATAAAACACTACCGCACTATAAGCAACTGGGATGCCTGCAACGTGAGCATACGGAGATCGCACCACGCGGTCGCACTTGGCCATTCTCGGAACGTCTTGGGCCAGACGGTGTCTCAAGGCAAGGCTGATCGATCCTTGCAGTCCAAAGACGCACGATCCTCCCATTGCCAACAGCCACATCCACGAGGTACAGGGCATCTTCTTCAGGAATTGTTGAGGAAAATGTTGTATGTTTGTTCAAACAACGATATACCCATTGTACTCTCAAGGATGAGAATCGCAATTCGCAGGGACGAGCGAACTATCATGAACATCTCAGAAGCCGAGCGATCGGTCGAAATCAAAGGCTTCGGCGGAGCCTTGGGCTTAGTGCTTGATAAAGCCGCTCCGTTTGAGGTCATCGAGTCCGACCTCCGGCAACTTCTGCAAGACACCTCTTCCCGCCGCTTCTTTCAAGGCTCAAAGATCGTGTTGGGGCCGGACACCCGGACGCTCAGCGCGGAAGAGTTCTCCAAACTGAACAGGATTCTTCAGGAAGGAGAACTGGAGCTCAAACCTTTGGAAACCAACCGCAACGCCGCCCGTCTCCGCAAGCTGCGCGCCACCGAGCCTCGCGAATCCCAAGCCGACACTCCAACGCCAGAGGTGGAGACCAAGCCAATTCTGGAGGCGGTCAAATCAGAGGTGGTGCCGGAATTAGCCCCAGCGTCTCCTCAGCTTGCACTGCCCACCTTGGAGACTGTGGTGCTCCCAGTGGAGGAACCCGCTCCCATCAATCAGGAAAAACTGGAGTTGCATCCTGGCTTAAACACGGACTCCGGATTAATTGTTCGGCAGACGTTGCGTTCAGGGCAAACCATCAAGAGCAAGCACAGCGTCATCGTCTTTGGCGATTTGAATGCAGGAGCTGAAATCGAATCCGAGGGCGACATCATTGTGCTTGGCACAATCCGGGGCTTGGTTCATGCTGGAATTTCGGGAAATACGGCGGTGACGATCCTTGGATTGCGCATGCAGCCCACACAAATTCGGATTGGCCCCTACATCTCCCAGCCACCTGCGGAAAAATCGGGCAGCATCGTCACGGGGCCGGAGCGGGCGTTTGTGGAAAATGACCAGATTGTCATCGAATCCCAAGCGTGCGAGCCTGCGGAGTTGATTGCGATGCTCCTGACCTCCCAGCGCCGTGGAGCGCGGGGTAAGGTCGCGTCCCGTGGTAGCGTACCTGCAATTACTGTCGGAGCGATTCGACTGTGAATTCCCGACATCTCCAAAGCGCATTACTCGTGTCCCCGACCAAATCAGCATGAGTCAGTCGATCGTCATTACGTCTGGAAAGGGTGGGGTTGGTAAAACCACCACCACTGCCAACCTCAGCACCGCACTTGCGAACGCCGGCAGCTCAGTGGTCGCCGTGGATGCAGATATTGGTCTCCGGAACCTCGACCTCCTGATGGGGTTGGAGAACCGTATCGTCTTTAACCTCGTTGATGTGGTCAAAGGACGTTGCACGGCGCGGCAGGCGATGATCAGGGACAAGCGCAGTCCTAATTTGTTTCTGCTCCCAACCTCGCAGGTTGACGACAAGAACGCAGTTTCTCCAGAGGAGATGGAGAGACTGGTTGAGGAGTTGCGCAAAGGTTTTGACTACATCATTATCGACTGTCCTGCCGGAATCGAGCAGGGCTTCCGGAACGCAATTGCCGGAGCGGACCGTGCGGTGGTTGTGACCACCCCGGAAGTCTCGGCGGTGCGCGATGCGGATCGTATCATTGGCATGCTTCAGCACCACGACGTGCCCTCGCAACTCATCGTCAACCGGCTCTCTATGAAAATGGTCGAGTCGGGTGAGATGATGAGCCAGGAGGACGTGGTGGACATTCTGGCTATTGACTTGTTAGGTGTGATCCCTGAAGATTCCGAAGTGGTCGTGAGCGGAAACCAAGGAGTGCCGGTTGTCCTCGACACAAATTCTGAGGCTGGGGCCGCCTACTCTCGAATCTGCCGGCGGATTCTTGGCGAACCCGTCCCCTTCCCTGATTTCGCAGATAAGCGCGGCTTCCTTACCCGACTCTTCAGGAGGTGAGCATGTTCAGCATCCGACGACTACTCCTAGGCCAGCGCGACAGTGCCAGCGTGGCCAAGAACCGGCTGCAACTGGTGCTGTCCAAGGACCGCATCCAGATTTCCGATGCCGAGCTCAAGTCGATGAAGGAAGAATTGTACCGCGTCATCTCCCATTATTTTACCGTCACTCCGGACAATCTTGAAATCGAGGTGCTCACCCGTGATGGCCGTGCGGCCCTCAGTGTGAACACCCCGGTCGAGTTTCCCGCCCGCTGATTTTTTCAAGCTTCGTTAAAGTTTTTCGCTCACCTGCCGATAGGAAGCGCAAGACCCTTCTCTCCGGGCGTTCCGGGAGGGGGGAATCCGTAGTTCTGCGTCCGGCGGGCAGTGCCCTCCGGTGTAGCAGAGGGTCTGTGTGGGGATATGCAGACCTCTGCCCGTTTTCCGGGTGTTCCGGAAACGGTGGCCATGGATTGGCAACGCAACTGGAGTCTATCATGGCAATGAGAATTAAACAGAATCCCACTGCCCTGACCACGCTAAGGCATTCCAACAATGCCATGGAGCGTGTGAAGGCTGGCGTCGAGCAGCTTAGCTCGGGGATGAAGATCAACAAGGGGGCCGATGGGCCAGCTTCCCTGATCGCCTCGGAACGGCTCCGGGGTCGGATCGTGGGGTTGCAGCAGGCTTACAACAACGCCTCTGCCTCGGTCACGCTCATGCAGACCGCCGAGGGTGCGCTCAATGAAGTGAGCGAAGTCCTCATTCGGCTCAAGCAGCTTTCGGTTCACGCCGCCAACGAGGCGGTCAATGATCCCGAAATGCTGAACGCCGATCAAATGGAGATCGAGTACCTGCTTGATACCTTGGACCGCATCGCCAAGAACACGCAGTTCAACAGCAAGACCCTGCTCGATGGTAGCCTTGGGGCAAACGGCATCACGGTTGGAAACAACTTGCGGTTCGTTTCGGCTCGGGAAGACACTCCGTATTCGCCCATTGACGGTTGGCCCGTGGACATCCATCAGGTGGCTACCCGGGCTGGATTGAAAGGACTGATTCCCATCGATGTGAACAACATCCGGGAGGGGCTTCACATCGTGATCAGTGAAGGCGGCAAGAACGCCGAGATTCACACGGACAAAGGGCAGATGGGAAAAGAGCTTCAGAAAGTCTTTGAGAATCACGACCTTGACCCGAAGCGCTTTGACTATGCAACCACCTCCCAGACCATCCGGGAGATTGTCGCCTACAATCTTGCCCAAGGGATTGAGGAGAACGGCCTCAACGTCCATTCCTTTCTGACACCGGACAGCAGGATCATCATCAAGCACAACGAGTACGGAGACCACACCAACTTCTCAGCAACAAGTTCGGTGGCAGGAATTATCAGCGACGATGCGAATATCGCCAAGCTGGCGGCTAAGGGGCGGGATGTCGAAGGAATCATCAACGGCGAGGTTTCCCAAGGTGAAGGGCAGTTCCTCACTGCACTCGATGGCTCCTCGGCTCGGGGGGTGTCCGTGCAGTACATGCGCGAGATCGGCCTGAAGGAGGTCCCGGTCATTGACGAGCGCGGCATCGAGATCGGCAAAGAGTTCGTCGAGGAGTCAAACGACGAGATCGTGGGAACTCCGGACAGTGGCCAGAGCGAGGGCTATGTCCACGTCTCACAACGCTCTCAAACCTTCCAGATTGGTCCGGACGGTCATCTCGACCCCCTATTCTCGTTCATGAATGTTAAGGCCAAGGAGCTTGGGCGTGGCTCCGAGAATAAAAGCGGTTTCGACAGCTTGGCAGACATTGATGTCACCGCCCTTCAGGGCGCCTATGATGCCTCGATGGTGGTTGATAATGTCATCGACCAAGTCTCGGGATTCCGGGGGCGGCTTGGAGCATTCCAACGCAACGCGATTGAGAACAATCTGGAAAGCCTCAAGATTGCCGAGGAGAACATCACGCAAGCGGAGTCCACGATTCGGGACACGGACATGGCCGAAGCGATGTCGCAACTCACCAGCGACCAGATCATGCTTCAAGCCAGTGTCGCGATGATTGGCCAAGCCAATCAGGTTCCGAAGACCGTGCTCAACCTCATTGAGTCTGGTTAATCCACTCGGATCATCTCATTGCCTGCGGCGGGACGCCCCACGTCCCGCCTGCGCCCTCTCGCTGTCCTCTGTCTCTCCGAAAAAGCTTGTCTGACTCTTGAATCCTTGGGCATCATTTCTCTTTGCCTGCTACACAAGGAGTCTCATGAGTTTGATCACCACCCACATTCTTGACACCTCCCAAGGTCGCCCTGCCCAAGGTGTTGTTGTGACCCTTAGTCGCCAGAAGACTGACAGACAGCATTGGGAAACCCTCGCTTCCGGGACCACCAATGCAGACGGACGCATTGCTGATTTGCTCCCGGACAGCACGACGTTGGAGGCAGGAATCTTTCGCCTGCGCTTTGCGGTGGGAGAGTATTTCGCGCAGCTGGGAGTGGAGTCATTTTATCCGAAAGTGGACATTTGTTTCCAAGTTCAAAATTCGAAACAACATTATCACGTTCCTCTGCTGCTCAATCCCTTCGGCTACACCACCTACCGAGGCAGTTAAGCTCCATGTCCGCCGCTTCCGCCCAATCCGTCCTTGAACTCCGGGAGATCACCAAGCGCTTTCCCGGAGTGCTTGCCAACGATCACATCAACCTCGACCTGCGCGAGGGTGAGATTCACACGATCCTCGGCGAGAATGGCGCGGGCAAGTCCACCCTCATGAGCATCATTGCCGGACTTTACACTCCGGACGAGGGCGAAATTCGTATCCGGGGGCAGGTGGTGCAGTTCAGCACACCCCGCGAGGCGATCAGTCAGGGCATCGGCATGGTCTTTCAGCATTTCATGCTGGTCCGCAATCACACGGTGGCAGAGAACATCATCCTCGGCCTGCCGGGTGCGGCGGTGCTGGACTTCGGAAAAATCCATCAGGAGGTTCAGGAACTCAGCGACCGTTACGACCTCCACGTTGATCCGGAACGCAAGGTTCACGAACTGTCCGTCGGCGAACAGCAGCGCGTCGAAATTGTCAAGGTGTTGTACCGAGGTGCTCGGTTGCTGATTCTTGATGAACCAACCGCCGTTCTCACTCCACAGGAATCCGAGGCGCTTTACCGCATCATGCGCAACCTCACGGAGCAGGGGCATTCGATCCTCTTCATTTCGCACAAGATGAAGGAGGTGATGGCGCTCTCTGACCGCATCACCGTCCTCAACCAAGGGTGTGTGATGGCCACCCTGCAACGCGAGGACACCTCTCCGGAACAACTCGCGGCCTTCATGCTGGGTCACACCACGGACCCCGCCACTGGCATCGAACTGCTCCGTACTGAAGTCGTGGACGAGGAAAGGGTTGCCCCTCTGACTCCAGAATCCGAGGCCGTTCATCCCACCGTCATCGAGTTGCGGGACATTCACGCTGTCAACGATCTTGGGCATCCCGCGCTCAAGGGCATCTCGCTGGAGTTGCGCGAAAACGAAATCCTCGGCATGGCGGGGGTTTCCGGAAACGGACAGCGGGAACTTGCGGAGGTTCTTGTGGGTTTACGACACCACTCCTCCGGAACCTACACTTTCGAGCAGACTGTGCTGCAGCGGCTCACCGTTGAGCAGATGATCAACCGAGGAGTGGGTTACATTCCGGAGGATCGCAAGAAGTTCGGAGTGGCTGCGGGGCTGACGATTGCCCAAAATTTTCTGCTGAGGAATTTCGGAAACTCCAATTTCTTCTGGAAACGCTTCCTCATCAATCGAGGTGCCTTGCAGCGTTATGGACGCGAGAAGATGGCGGCATTCGATGTCCGTGCCCCTTCCGAGCAAACCCGCGTCGGCTTGCTTTCTGGAGGCAACATGCAGAAGGTCATCCTCGCCCGTGAAACCTCGCGCGCTCGGCGCGTGCTGCTCGCCTGCCAGCCCACACGTGGGCTTGACATCCACGCAACCCAGTTCATCCGCGACGAAATCAGCAGGGCGCGAGATCGGGGGTTGGCGGTGCTGTGGATTTCCGAGGATTTGGATGAACTGCTGCTGATGGCAGACCGCATTGCCGTGATTTTCGATGGACACATTGTTGGCACCCTCTCGCGACAGCAAGCCACAGTGAAGGCGATTGGGCGCATGATGACCGGAATGACTCCGGGAATCCCCCCGGCTTCGCCTTACCCCCAAAGGAGGAATTGAGGAGGATTTCTTTCCTTGCAATCCAAGTGCGTTTGCATTGTGATAAAGCGTCTGAATTCTGTCCGGAGCTAGGGATTCCGGGGTGACGAATGGACGCACCCCGTCCTTCCCAACCCACTTCAAATCGGCAGCGACCGCCATGCGCGATTACGTTCTCATCTACATCAACGGCATTCGCCACGAACTCCGGAACGAGGCCGTTTATCAAGCCCTCACCGATTTCCTGCGCTACGACCTTGCGCTGACGGGCACCAAGGTGGTCTGTGCCGAAGGCGACTGCGGTTCCTGCACGGTGTTGAGCGGTCGCCCAGAAAGCGGTGCCATGCGCTATCAGGGCCTTGATGGCTGCATCCAGTACCTCTGGCAACTGGACGGACGGCATGTGGTCACAGTGGAGGGCTTGCAGAATAATGGGTGCTTGCACCCTGTGCAGGAGGCGATGGTCGAATCCTTTGGCTCCCAGTGTGGTTACTGCACCCCGGGATTTGTGATGGGAATAGTCGCCATGCTGGAGGAGAATGCCCCACTCACTCGCCAAGGTGTGAAGGACGGCCTCACCGGAAACCTCTGCCGCTGCACCGGTTACGAGCAGATTATTGACGCTGCACTTGCGCTCAAGGGAAAATCTGTCACGCCCATTACCGAACGCTACCACGATCCACAGATGTGTGCAGAATTGGAAGCTTGTGCCCAAAATTCCGTTGAAATTTCCTATCGAGAATCATGGGGTCACGAATCCCGCAATGTGCGCATCGGTCTTCCTACCACCCTTGCTGAAGCCGTGGCCTTCAAGGCGCAGCACGAAAAAACCGTGGTGGTGTCCGGAGGCACCGACATTTCGGTGCAGATGAACAAGGGCAAGACCGAGCCGGAAACACTGCTCAGCCTCGTCCATCTTCAGGAATTGGAAGGCGTTTCCGAAAACGACGGTTGGCTCAAGATTGGAGCCAAGGCAACGTGGACAGACATGGAACGTGCCTGTGGAGAGAGCCTTCCGGAGTTCCGCAAGATCATCCAAGTCTTCGCCTCAGCACAGATCAAGAATGCCGGAACACTCGCGGGTAACGTTGGCAACGGCTCACCGATTGCGGATTCGATGCCCTTTCTCTTTGTGATGGACGCCGAGGTGGAACTGACTGGACCTTCCGGAAGCCGCTGGGTGAACATCAATCATTTCTACCACGGTTACAAGCAACTGGAACTGCGTCCGGATGAACTGATCACCGCGCTGCGCCTGCAACTTCCAAAATCGAACGAGACCTTGAAACTTTACAAGGTTTCCAAGCGCAAAGACCTCGACATCTCAACCTTCACGGCGGGAATCCGGATGGCGCTTGAAGACGCAACGATTTCTCAAGCCAGCGTTGCCTATGGTGGGGTTGGCCCCGTGGTGTTGCGGTTGCCGGAAACGGAGCAGTTCCTCTCCGGAAAGCCGCTCACGCTGGAAACTGTCCGCAAAGCTGGGAAGTTAGCCCGACGTGAGATCACCCCAATTTCCGATGTCCGGGCTTCCAAGGATTATCGTCTGCAACTCGCTGAGAATATTCTGCTCAAGTTCTACCACGAGGTCCGGCAGGAGCAGGGCTGGCTCCAACCGGACATCTTGAGTGCTTGAGGAGGTAAAATGACCGCAGTTGGACAGAATATCCCGCACGATTCGGCGGTTGGGCATGTCACCGGAGAGGCGTTTTATGTGGATGACCTCCCTCCGACTCAGGGAGAACTGCTGGTGGATTACATCGCCAGTCCGGTCGCTCACGGAAAATTGCTCGGCAACAACTTTGATGAACTCCGGCGACTTCCGGGTATCGTTGGCCTCTACACTGCGGCGGACCTCCCCGGACACAATGGCTTTGGTGCAATCCTCCAGGACGAGCGTTTCCTTCCCGAAGATGTTGTGGAATATGTCGGCCAGCCCGTTGCAGTGGTGGCCGCCGAGAATCGCCGCATCCTGCGCAAGGCCAAGCAACTCGCTAAACTGGAGATCGAGGAGCTTCCTCCGCTCTTCACCATCGAGGAGGCCATTGCCGCCCAACAGTTCATCGGCCCCACCCGGACCATCCAGTGCGGGGATTTTGAGGCTGCATGGAACGAGGCCGAGCAGCGGCTGGAAGGTGTGTTCCACTGCAACGGACAGGAGCAGTTCTACCTCGAATCCCAAGCGGCGCTCGCGTGGCCCAACGAGGAGGGGCAGATCCTCATCCATTCCTCCACGCAGAATCCCACCGAAATCCAGCAGGTCGTTGCGGAAGCCCTCGGGCTCAACTTCCACGATGTGATCTCGGTCTGCAAGCGCATGGGTGGAGGCTTCGGGGGCAAGGAAACGCAGGCTGTGATTCCTGCGGTGATGGCGGCACTAGTCGTGCGCCACACCGGACGTTCTGCACGAGTCGCCTACACGAAGGACGACGACATGCGCTCCACCGGAAAGCGCCACCCCTTCAAAATCTTCTACAAGGCGGCGTTCGCTGCCGAGGGGCGCATCACCGGGGTCGAGTTCGATCTCTACTCCAATGGCGGTGCGGCGGCAGACCTTTCAACCTCAATCATGGAGCGTGCCCTGCTCCACTCGGACAACGCCTACCACCTGCCCAATGCCTGCTTCCGGGGCACGGTTTGCAAGACCAACCTCCCGCCCAACACCGCCTTCCGGGGCTTTGGCGGCCCACAGGGCATGGCGAACATCGAGAACATTGTGCAGGAAATCGCAATCACACTCGGCAAGGATGCCTACGAAATCCGGCGGCTCAACTGCTACGACCACGGCTTGCGCAACACCACCCCCTACGGTCAAGTGGTGCAACACCACATCCTTCCGGAAATCCTTGACCGCTTGGAGGAGACCTCCAATTATCAGGAGCGCTTGCGGGAAATCGAAGTGTTCAACCGCACCTCGGCAACCGAACTCCGGGGGCTGGCGCTGACTCCAGTGAAGTTCGGTATCTCCTTCACCACCCGCTTCCTCAATCAGGGGAACGCGCTTGTGAACATTTACAAGGACGGGACGGTGCAGGTTTCGACAGGTGGCACGGAGATGGGACAAGGGCTGAACACAAAAATCCGACAGATCGCCGCAGACGAATTGGGGATCGGCTATGAGCAGGTGCGAGTGATGATCACCTCCACCGAAAAGAACAACAACGCTTCGCCGACTGCCGCCTCTGCCGGAACCGACCTCAACGGCATGGCCGCCGCGAACGCCTGCCGCACGATTCGGAAACGGCTGGCTGAGTTTGCTGCACAGCAACTTGCCAATGCCGAAAACGGATGTGCTGCCGAGCCAAGCTGCATCCATTTCGAGGACGGGCGCGTCTGGGACGAACGCCGTCCGAACGCGAGCATCGCCTTTGCGGAACTCGTCAAACTCGCCTATCTGGAGCGCATCAGTCTCGGCGAGCGCGGCTTCTACCGCACCCCCGGAGTTGATTTTAACCGTGACACTGGCAAGGGGAACCCGTTCTTCTACTTCACCTCCGGAGCCGCCGTCGCCGAAGTGCGCCTCGACCGCTTCACCGGACACCTCACGCTGGAGCGGGCCGATTTGCTCATGGACATCGGTGAGTCCATCAATCCCGGCATTGATCTTGGGCAAACCATCGGCGGCTTCATTCAGGGGGTGGGCTGGGTGACAAACGAGGAACTGCGCTACTCCGACAAGGGTGACTTGCTTTCCTACTCCCCTACGACCTACAAGATTCCGAACATTCAGGACATTCCGGACATCTTTCGGGTGGACTACCTCCAGAATCCGCACCACCAAATCAACATCCGCCGCTCCAAAGCGATTGGCGAACCGCCGCTGATGCTCTGCCTCTCGGTCTGGATGGCGGTCAAACACGCCCTCTCCTGCGTGAAACCCGGAGCCCTCCCCAAACTGCGCCTTCCGGCCACTGGCGAGGAAATCCTGCGCTGCCTCACCGAACTGACCGACGAGGCCACTTTCTCGACTCCGGATCAGGAAATCCTGCTCATCGCTCCGCCGTCTCTCCCAGAAAAACCAAAAGGTAGCAGCCTGACTTCCAGCTAATCCAAGCTATGCGAGAAGTCCTGAAACACATGCAGGAGTTGCTGGACTCCGGAACGCCGTTTGTGGCGGTCACGTTGGTGGACGCGAAGGGCAGCACCCCGCAAGACCCCGGAAGTCGGATGCTGGTCACGGAATCCGGACGACAGTGGGGCACCGTTGGCGGGGGGCGGGTTGAGGCCAAGACGTTGGCCGAGGCGGCAGAATTTCTGAGCGAATCCAACCCCACCCACCAAACCCGTCTCGTTCACTGGAGTCTCAACAAGGACGTGGGCATGACCTGCGGCGGGTCCGTGACGCTCTTCTTCGAGCGGCATCACGCGCATCCATGGACGATTGCAATCTACGGGGCTGGGCATGTCGCTCAGGTGCTGATCCCGCTACTGCTCACGCTGGAATGCCGAATCGTCTGCCTCGATACCCGCGAGGAGTGGCTGTCGCAGCTTCCGGCTTCCTCAAAGCTGGAAACCCGGCACGAACCGGACCTACCCGCCACTGTGGATTCGATTCTGGAAACGACCTTTGTGTTGCTGATGACGCAGGGCCATGCGACCGACCGTCCCATCCTGCAACGCTTTCTGGAACGCGGCGATCAGGCGTTCCTCGGTGTCATCGGCAGTCGGGCGAAAGGAGCAACTATCCGCAAGGAACTTGCCGAATCCGGGCTTTCTGAAAAGCAAATCTCTGGATTCTGCTGTCCACTTGGACTCTCCTTGGGTACCAACCACCCTCAGGAGATTGCCATCAGCATCACGGCCCAATTACTCCACAAACGTGATTGCCAATTTGGCGTTATTCACACACGCAACTCCCTGCCAGAAGTTATTTGATAACCGTTTAAATGAATTAATGAACAAAAAATTGTTGAGAAATTTCACGTAATTGATGACATAACTTTCTTGAAATATGTTAAGTTACATCATGTTTTCTTGTTCCTGCTCTGCTTTTTCGCGTTTGAGTTTATTCAGGTAGTTTTTTGACATACTACGGATATGGGCAAGGCGGATCAGGCGCTCCTTTTGAATTCTTTCCTGTGTACGTTTATAAGATGTGATAGCTTCCCGACCAATCTCATCAAAATCCTTATCCATTGTAGGGGCTTGTTCAGGATTCCAAGGAGCGAATGGTCCTGTGTCTGGCCAGATGCGGTTTGCTATTCCATTTAAGTAGATTGATTGGTGTTTGGGATCAAGAGTCAAGGTATAGTTTTTTGGATTTACCCATATTCTATATGACGGAGGAGACTTTGGGTTAAGAGGTGCTTCAAGCTGTTCCAGGCACTTGAGAAAACGCTTTCTAGCTTCAGCAGTTTGAAGTCTATCAAAGAATGCGTTAAGTTTATAATCCTCCTCAGATTCAGATTTTTCATGAAAATTTACTTTGATATCAGAAAGATCTAAATCTATGACAAAACGCTCTCCCAAATTATCCTGTACGATCAGTGACACCATCAGAAACTGGTTGACATTACATACAACAAACACACTTGAGACATAGTGTAAGTTTTCAAGAACCTCCCAAGGTTGTAACTTATGTTTCGTAAAAAACCCACCGATTTCACCTGCAAGCTCTGCAACATCCGCCAATGTGAAGGGGTTGCCACTTACTTTTGTGCTTGCTTTTGCGGCTTCCTTTTGCCATGCGGTAATTTTAGGCGGATTTGTTTCTACATAGCCACTGAATACGCACCGAGCAATTCCATGAACAAGAGACTCCTCAAACATCATCATCGCATTGGATCCATCTTCAACTCCTGAACTCCATGCTTCCCGATGGGAAATAACAGAAAGAAATTTCCATTTTGATGATTTGGGGTTATAGGTTATCAGTATAAGAGCTCTTGGAAAGTACAGACTTTTTGAAATTGGCAACTGAATCTGATGAGGTTGGCGCTTGAAGTTGCGTATTAAATGGTATTTGAAAATAACATTTTCATTCGTATCTCCAGCGACTTGGAAACGTCCTTTTTGGATGCAATTTATCAATTTAATGGGATCCATTTTAGCAGAAGTAAATTTTTTCTGAATCAGCGCAACAGTATTTTTAACTTGTTGGTGATACAGATAAATAGACTTGGCCTGTAAACCTTCTAAACGTGTTAATTTAATTTTGTTTTTTAACTTGTTCAAGACCCTGTTATCTTCTATCGAAATTCGATTTACTACTGGGTCTAAAATTACTCCTATCTCATTAATGGTATTTTTCAAGTCATCAAATTTTAATCCATCATTTGAAAAATAATAAAGAATATTTGTTAAGGTTTTTCGCTTCCCAAGGATACCAAGCTTTTTCTCGACACGTTTCATTGAATTTAAGAAGTGTTTTTTTAATCTCAATTCAATCTTATTCGCTGTATCGTCATGCCCTTGGGCGAAGTGCATCAGCTCAAGCCGATCACCGATATTTGGGAAAAAAAGCTCATAGAATTTTACCATTGCTCTCTCCCGCCAAGAAGAATTTCTATCAAGCCTCACAGGGTCCGCCCGGATAGAAAATTCTACGATATCTGTCAATCTTAGATGCTGTGCAAAACAAAAAACGATATCCTTGTATGAATTTTTTTGAGGAAAACGCGTGAGTAAATCGGTAAACTTGCTCCACCATGGATCTAAAGTCAGTTGAGGGAAGCCTTCCTCCATCTTTTGCAGGCATTTAAGATAGGGATGACCAACAGGGGGGTTTTTGAGCATTTCCCGTTCGTAAGGGTAGAGAAGAAGTTTCGTAAGGCTGGTGGGTGTTGGGGATGATTCTTCAGTACAAAGAAGTTCAACCCACCAACAATTAAGTAAGGCCTTAGGGATGTTACGGTGGCTGACTTTCTCACTCTCCCTAAGGAAAACTGGAATAGCGTGCTTGTATACAAGAGATCTGCTTACTCCAATCCCTCCCCAATTTGCGAGCTTACGCATCAATAGTTTGCCAGAAATTCCGGAATCACTCTTAACCCACCAGTCAGCATCAGGTAGCACCCCGACCCTTAGAAGTGGACGGAGTTTTTGGGGGATGCAAAATGGCATTGGAGGACTTCCAGCGAGCATCATTGCTGGATTGAGCAGAAAATCATTTAGCATTGATGCGTAGGCTAGACTCCCCTCTGGAGAAACAACAAAAGGTGTGTGCTTACCCTCACGCATATTATTAAGCAGATTCAAAAACAGGTGAACCTCGGTGTTTGGGTATTTTTTTGTAAGATAACTTTCAATGATGTGAACTTTCATCCGTGTTGAATATTCCTTCTGCTCTTCTAGAACAAGTGCCTGCTCCCTTTGATGTTGACTGATTAGGTATCCAAAGTCTTCAAGAGCAGATTTGTCTGAATTTATTGAGGGATTTAATTTAAGAAAGGGGAAGAAGGTTTTTAGAGGCTTCTCAAAAAGAGAAAAGGATGGATATAATTCCAGCAATGAAGTAGTACTTTCCTGAATAACTGTAATCTGATTCTCATTAGACAGTTGAACAAAAAACTTCCAGAGTAAGTTGTCTAATTGACTGCGATAGGTGCTTGGCAAGATGATATCAATGATCCCCAACTGCTGCTGAGTCAATCCCTTATTATATCTCTTCTGTAATAGAGCCTTGGTTTGTAATTTCAGCTGTTTGAAACTCTTTGGATTGAGAGATTCAACTGTATTAATTACATTTCTTTTGAAGCAGGAAAGAAAACCGAGAAAAAATTCGCAATCATTCCAAGGTTGCCAAACTTGAGGGTCTGTGTCCACAATTACCTGTAAGTCCATGTCGGAATCGGACTTGTGACCGAGACCTCCTAGACTACCAATGGTTGTCATTGCACAGATATCTGGGGATCCTTTTTGGTTTAGATCTTGGGAGAGAAGCGGGTAATTCCTTTTAGAAAAGTTCTGGAAACTATAATCTCCTGCTTGCATGTCCTGAGGAAGAAAGTGTTCTAGATTCTCTACTCCCTTCCAGGCATTTTTTGGAAAGACGTTGAAGCTTGCTGAATCCAGAATGTCTTTTCCATCATCATTAACTCCTACCTTATGGTGTACAACCAGTGGAGGGCTTTCGTGAGGATTAATATGGAAAAGCATAAGACTCTCCATAGCTACATTTTTTAAATCCTGGTTGGCAAGTTCTGAAAAACTATCCATCCTGTTAACATAAATTTCCTCAAGTTTGGCATACTCGTCTTTTGCCTGCTGACACAATGCATCCAAATCCATTCCACTACATTTTGAAAGTAGGAGCTTAGAGAATGTCTGCTTTCTTTGCAGTGAGTCGTGAAGGTAGCGCACTTTCCCTGCGGTTTCAGAATTCCAGGGTTGACTTGGGTATGATTGATAACTACGGGAAAATCTTTTGTTGGATTCCAAATCTTCAAGAGTTGTAGACTCAGGAGTCTCAACATCAGGTTTTGAGTTGGATTCTAAAGGCTGGTCCATGAAGTGATATGAATATAATTAAATTTAATCCGGAAAATTGG
>LWDU01034489.1_pt1 | contig 15202 bp, 15 predicted proteins | sample 727161 | NCBI WGS metagenome assembly LWDU01 (sample SAMN04566230, study PRJNA314399) | hydrothermal vent metagenome | isolation source: deep sea hydrothermal plume seawater | place: Mexico: Gulf of California, Guaymas Basin | collected 2004-07-11 | reverse complement strand
TAATCAACCAATCCACCCTTATCGTCATAAACAACACAAGCTTGAGGTACAATATTCTGTTCAACTGATTCAACTAATAATCTAAACCCAAGATTCTGCAATGCTTGACTTAATTGATTAAAATTATTAACAATTATCTGTTGTACATCTTGTATATATTCTTCATTACCTAAATACTTTTTTAACTGCCATGAGGCTTGACAAGCTTCAACATTAAGATTATAAATCTCATTGGTCGTTTTACTACGCAATTTGATTTTAATGTTATTAATAAATTTACCATAAATATTAATACTCAAAGCTGTCACTAATTTCTCAAATAAACGCAATATTAAATATTTCACATCACTGACTATTGACACGCACTGACTATTACACGCTTTAACAGATTGGTAATTACCATTATTAATTCTTAGTGCACCGCCATCTAATACCGGCAGACTCTTACGCATGCTAAATACCTCAATATCTCCCTTAATACTATTTTTATCTCGTGAAAATTGCGACATAAAACTGTGTGATGCGTCCTCTATTACTTTGACGCCACACTCTTGACACGCGTCAATAACTTTATCAATATTTTGCGTTAAACCAAAATAATGAACGACCAATAATGCCTTGATTTGATTATCTTCAATCACTTTTTCAAGCTTGTCAATTGACAAGCTTAAATCTTTTTCAATATCAATAAATATAAGGTTAAAACCACAAGATTTTAATGGCTTGATGGTGGAGTCACACATATAGGCTGGAACAATAACGCTATCACCTTTTTTAAGTTCTAAAGCCACAAGGCCAGATAAAAGAGCATCTCTACCTAAATAATAGAATTCGATATGGGTTAAATCGAAATAATAATCACTAGAAGAAATTGCATCAAAATAAGGAAAGGGTCTTGCAGATATAATCACAATTATCTCAGTAGGTGTTTAATTCGTCGCTTTTGTAAGTACTGCAATAGGTTATTAGAAAAAGGGATAAAACACAAAATAAACAGTGCAAAATCATGCCAATCACCAAATCTAGACTTAAGTATTAATCTCAAAGCGTTTATACGTCTATTTTCTGATAGAGCACTAATTGCCATTAATAAATAATTCTTGTCATGGAGTTTTGCAATCTCATCTTTATATCTGTGTGCAAAAGATGAATTGTTTTTAATTTGCTTATCAATCCACCTTTCCCTTTCCTCTGAAAAAGAAACAGAAGATTTCCAAGAATCACTTTCTTCGTGCACCCTCCATTTTGCAAGCACCTCTTTATAAATAGCAAGTTTTGATATTTGTGCACTTCTTAATACAAGATCGAAATCTGCAATAAAACTAAAATCAGCATCAAACCCGTAATCCAGCCTATCAACAACAGACTTACGTAGCATTAGCGTTTCAAGTGAGACAAAATATCCGGTTAATAACTCACGGAAAACATTTCCTTCAGACGGATAGTTCCCGTCATAAAGTGCACGCTCATCATTTTCGTTAAAAAATGAAGTATCACTTATTACAATACCAATATCCGGATCGACGAACAATTGTATTTGCTTTTCAAGCTTACTAGAAAGCCATAGATCATCAGTATCTAGTACAGCAATATAATCTCCATAAAGATATTTAAAAGCATTAGCACGCCCACCACCAAGATCAGTATGTTCGGGTGCATAGTAATATTTCAATCGACTATCCTGATAACTGTCAAAAATAGCCTTACTTTTATCAGTCGATTGATTATCCCAAAATACAAGTTCCCAATTTTGATAGGTTTGACTAATAATACTATCAATTGCTTCTCGAAGATACCTCTCCCCATTAAAACAATTCATCAGGATGCTGACTAGAGGCGTATTAACCATTAGTAGTTTTTTTTACCCATTTGATGGTTTCTTCAAGACCTTGCTCTAAACTAACACTAGGCTTCCAATCTAAAAGATTTTTAGCTTTGGTAATATCACCATAAAGTGTCATATTTTCACCATTTCTATAAGCAACCTGACCAAATTGTGGCTCGCCAGAACCAGTCATTTCTACGATTGTATTAACCATTTTCTTAATGGAGATGGGTATGCCGGACGCTATATTAATCACTTCTCCATGTACATTATCATTATCCAAACTGGAAAAAATAGCTTGAATGACATCTTCAATAAAGCAAAAATCTCTTAATTGTTCGCCTTTCGAAGTTGGGAACTTTTGATTATTCAAACAGCCTTTGATAATTTGAGGAATAAATCTTTCCTTACCCTGTCCAGGGCCATATACAAGGAACGGTCTTAAAATAACAGCAGGAAACTTTTCTGTTTTATATAAGGTTTGTAAAAAATAGGTTGATGCAACCTTGGCACAAGAATATGGTGAGATGGGTGCCTCTCTTTGAGTTTCAGACTGAGGCGCTGAATTGTTGCCGTATTCGTCACTACTTCCTATTTGCACAAAACCTTTTATCTTAGATTTATCCAAACAATCAACTAAATTTCTAACTCCATTAAAATGCACATCATAAACCTCATCTCCACCACTTGAATAGTTCGCATGATCAATATAGCCGCCCAAATTGATTACGTAATCAAATACCTTGCTTTCTAGTCTGGTCAGTAAACTCGCTTTATGACTGATATCAGCAGAAAGATAAGTGACGCCATCTAACTTGTCGATGGCCTTACAATTATTTTTTGATAAAACCGTTGTATTAAACCCTTGTGTCAGAGCTTTTTTAACAACATGTTGGCCAATAAATCCTGCACCACCTACAACCAACAATTGATCATGGTGGTGATTATTTATTTCCATAGAGCGCTATCAGTCTCCCACAAATTTTCTAGCGAATCTCTATCACGCTTAGTATCCATACATTGCCAAAATCCATCGTGCTGATAAGACATCAACTCGCCCATTTCTGCAGCTCTTTCCAAGGGTGATTTTTCCAATATAGTACTATCCCCCTCAATCAAATCAAAAAATTCAGGTTCGATAACAAAATAACCGCCATTAATCCAGCCTTGAGTTACTTGCGGCTTCTCTTTAAATGAAGTAACGACATTGTTATTAATATCTAACTCACCAAAACGCGCACCTGGGTGAACTGCTGACACAGTCACCATCTTGCCGTGACTTTTGTGAAACTTCACCAGTGCATCGATATCAATATCTGCAACGCCATCTCCATAAGTAAGTAAGAAGGTCTCATCACCAATAAAATCTTGCATTCTCTTAACCCTTCCCCCAGTCATAGAGTTAAGGCCTGTGTCTACCAATGTGACTTTCCAATCTACTGCATCTTGCTGATGTGCAACAATACCACCATTAGATAAATCCACAGTAAAGTCAGAATTGAGCGTTCTATAATTTAGGAAATATTCTTTAATAACATCGGCCTTGTAGCCCAAGGCAACATAAAAATCTTTATGCTCGAACTTGGCATAAGTATTCATAATGTGCCATAGAATAGGCTTACCGCCAACCGTAACCATTGGTTTTGGGATAGACTCTGTGTACTCACTTAACCGAGTCCCAAACCCTCCCGCTAAAATTATTACCTTCATCAGCTAATACTCCAATTATAATTCATTTTATCAATTTCTAAACGATCAACTTCGCCAGGATCGTGTTCAATATTGGCAATGTTAAGTAACATTGATCCGTCATTTGAAAGGCCTTGAAAGCCCATCCATACCATTGGTGGTACGGTTAATCTACAATAATTCTTCCTTGAGATTATAATTTCTTGAAATCGAGTATTTGACACATCTCTATCATCAAACAATACGAATTTTATTTCTCCTACTGGCACTACCAAATTGAGTGTCATGTTCTTATGGCGCTTCCATGCTTTTATAATGCCTTTATCAACTTGGGAAAAGTAGGCCTCTCCAAAGCCCGCATATCCAGCACCAGTCTCTTTCATTGCGTGCATTACATTTCCACCAGGCGTATTAATTACATCTAAATTTGTGATAACAACATCTTTAATCATTATCAGCCCAAGAGATATTATTTTGCTTCGCAACTTTTGTATATGATTCAATCTGGCTTACTGTAAAGTCATGCATTGATTGAGCTCTATTTTGGTAATACTCTTTGTACCACTCAACTGTCATTTTTACAGTCTCCTGGAATTGCAATGTAGAACGCCAATCTAAATCAAATAAAGCTTTATCACAATTAAGTTTCAGCAAGCCCGCCTCATGAACATGATTATCATCTTTTGAAACATCATTCCATTTAACCTTATCCCAATATTTCGACATTTCATCAATCAACTTACTCACAGGATAATTTTGATCGGCTGATGGGCCAAAGTTATAAGCTTCTCCATGATTCTTGCTATTCAAATATAAACTTTCTGCTAAACATAGGTAGCCACTTAATGGCTCTAGCACATGTTGCCATGGCCTTGTAGCATGAGGACTGCGTATATCCACAGTTTCACCACTTGCCCACGCTTCTATGCAATCTGGCACTATGCGATCAACTGCCCAGTCACCACCGCCAATAACATTACCAGCGCGGGCAATCCCAACCCTAACATTTGAATCCGGACTGTTGAAAAATGATTCTACATAACTACGAATTGCCAACTCCGCCATACCTTTGGAAGCGCTGTATGGATCCTTTCCACCTAAACGATCATTTTCCCGATATCCCCATACCCACTCAATATTATCATAGGCCTTGTCACTTGTAATCATTACAGCAACTACTTTTTTGTCTAGATTTCTTAATGCATCAAGTACATTCGCTGTACCAATAGCATTAGTAGTCATTGTCTCAATTGGGTTTTCATATGACGGCCTAACCAAAGCCTGTGCTGCCAAATGGAATACAAAATCAGGCTGAACCTCCTTTACTAGTAATGCTACTTTTTCAGTATCACGAATATCTAGTCGATAATCTTGAATAAATTCAGATATTAAGGATGCCGAATAATTTGATGGGTTGCTAACTGTGTCATTAGATATACCCACTACACTTGCCCCAAGATGATTCAACCATGCGCAGAGCCAACTACCCTTAAAGCCTGTATGGCCAGTGATAAGTATTTTTTTATTATTAAAAACTGATTCAAACATTACTTATTATCATGTGCTTAATAGCGCCTTCCATTTAGGCAATTTATTATCTATATAAAAGAAATTTTGATCTGATAATTTACCCGATTCACCATCAAATATAGATAAATGCGCAGCCATTTCTTTAGCAGTTTTAATAAACTCAACACCATCAAAACCTCTAAGAGGGCTCATGTTAAACAAACCACAGTCATGCATTATAAGTACTTTCTTCTGTGATAAGTAAACATCGACTGAAGCTGCAGTTGGATTACTAGTAAACGCAACATTGTATTTTGACGTCAATTTGTCCAAAGGTAATAATGTCATCTCAAAATCTAATTCCGGATAGTCTGATTTTTGAATTGGTGATAAAGGATGTGGCTTAACCAAAATTTCTATATCCAAATCAATCAAAGACAAACAATCCTTTAATAATACTAACTGCTGCCGAGTTATAGTTGGATCACAATCCCCCAATACCAACAACTTTAAACCCTTAGATTTATTATTTTTATCAACTTTTTGCACATCTTCAAGATATAAGTAACGCAAAGCTTCAACTTTTCTCACTCTGTCTTCCGGGAAACCAAAGTCGCGATATGCTTTTATTGCTGAATCACCGTTTAATGCCACTATATCCGGTAATGGCATCTTGCTACATGAATTTTCACTATACTCACTAGCGCTATAAAAGTGTCTCAAGTCCCAATAACTAACAGTTGTATGTGGAACGCCAATAACTTGTCCGTGGTTATTTTTCTTCCAAGCGTAAAGCATAGCTCTTTCCCACGGCTGGTTCTCTAATAAATATAGCCCTTGGTGTTGTTGAGGAATGCCCTTAAATATTTCTTCAAAAATATTTAAATATAAGCAATTCGAAATGGCTGTTTTTCCAAATAATGAGCATTTCCAATCATTAGATATAATATGCCAAAAATTCATATTTGAATCTTGCACGTTAAAATACTTCTTAACCGTGTTGAGATTAGTACTTGCGTAGATTATTTTAAAATAATCTTTCAAAGTTTTAACAACCACTCTAAAGCAAAGATTCTGATCCACTAACAAATGACTTTCAGTATTATTAGGGTTACTGTTTAAATTGTTAGTCAATAACTCCGCCTTACTTAGTGTTGGGCAATAATCACTTCTTACAAATAAATGAACCCAATTAATTTTCTTTTTGTTTTTAGCTAATAAGGGGTGTAACTTTGTCCAATACCTTGTATAAAAAGTTCCGTGGTTTATTGACTCCTCATCTAAGTTAAAAAAATAAGAAATAATACAAAGCTCATCTTTTTCGCTAGAAAATCTACTTTCTATATTTAGATTTTTTTTTGGCCATCTTGAGATACTATAATAAATCAGCCAAACAATAGCTTTTAAAATATGTGGCAGAGTTTGAAATATTTTTTTAAAAGATATTGGCGATGTAACTGAGTTTTGAGTAGTAATTTTCTTGCAACTAATGCTGTGCTTTGAACACCATCCTTTAACTGATTTAAAAACATTTGCATCATTAACTGCAATATCAATGATATCAATATTATCGATATCTTTAAGGATTGATTCTAAAGCCAAAAGTTGAAAAACTTGATAGAGTTGTGGTGATTTCCATTTGCTCTTTTCAACAGTTAAGCTCATCCACCATAAGCTAAAATCCTCACGTATTAATAACTGGTCAATAACACTTTTTCCTTTGATATTAGTTTGACCTAATTGGCAAACCCAATCTAAATACCACTTCTTGAACTGATCAGAATTATCTTCAATGGCTAGAGGAATGGAATACACATTATCACCTGCCTTGCAAGAATTCCAATTTAATACAATATCGTATCCATTGTTTGCAGTATTAAGATCACTGCGTAATAATAGCCTTTTACCCATAAAGAAATTTAACTAATAATTACTATATTGTTGATAATAAACATCGTTTAACATTTCGTTCTTGACATATTCTAAATCTGCAACTGTATCAACGCTAACAGCATCACTTTGCACATGTACAGCTTGAATTTTGTGCCCTTTTTCCAATATCCTTAAGTATTCGTTAAATTCTATTTTCTCTAGCACTCCCTTATCCCACTGTGAATACTTAAGCAAAAAATCTTTTCTAAACGGTACTATATGATAAGCCTTTAACAATGAATGATTATTAACTCTTGCATCCGACGGTATGTCTGATCTAGAAAAATACATCACTTCGTTGTTTTCATTAAGAACAGTTTTTATATCCGAAGGGGAATTTCTTTTATCAAAAGAATTAACCAAAATCGCAACATTAATCTCAGAGTTGTCATGTAAAGCTGATACCGCCTTGTCAATATAAGTTGGATTGACTAAAGCTTCATCTCCTTGTACATTTACAATGATATCTGCATCAATATTCTTTGACGCTTCAGCTATTCTATCCGTTCCAGTTTGATGCTCAGACGATGTCATAATAACCTTACCACCATAGTTTTCTACCACATCTTTAATTTCTCTATTATCAGTAGCAACATAAACATCATCAAGTTTTTTGGCCAACAAACACCTTCGGTATACATGCACAATCATAGGTAATCCACATATATCTGCCAATGCTTTTCTAGGTAGACGTGACGATTCTAGTCTGGCTGGAATAATCGCAACTGTTTTATTCATTTTATTGTCACCTTATATCTATATCATGCAAACTCTCAACCAATATACAATCACATTGCGAGAAATTTTCTTTCTTGGAAATGCCATTAAGAACGCCAATATTGGTTTTAATATCTGCACCAACCCCCATAAAAATGTCAACTGGATGATCTCCGATAACTGCGACATTGCTTGGGTGGCAACCAATTTTCGATAATGCCAATTGAGCTAAGTCAGGGGCGGGCTTGGTATTTTTAACAGAATCTCCACCAATAATTTCTGTGAAATAAGATTTTAAGCCTAAAGCGTCCATGGCTTTAATTGCTCTACTTGTAATATCGGTTGAGGTAATAACTACTTTAATACCAAGTTGTCGTATCTTTTCTAATAATTGCTTAACGCCTGGCAAAATTCTCAGAAGTGGTGATAAATTTTTCTCAGTAATTGCATCTACATCTTTGAATAATAACTCAACATCATTATTATTAACTACTTGTGCATGCTTACAAACATAATCTTTAACAATGCCAACAATATAGTCTCTAGATTTAACACCAACTGGCCCCTCAGGTTTTAACTTGTTGGTTTCTATATCCACACCCATTAAATCAACTAAACCTAGTTCAAAGTTTGTACGATTTTCCCCATTAAACCATTTATTGGTAATTTCTGACGCTCTAATCTTAATCATTGAAGTCCAATAATGATGCACATCTATCAATGTACCATCCTTGTCAAAGATGACCAATTTAATATCATTAAGGACAGTCTTTCCGTTAACAAAGAGACTGCTCATTAAGCTCTCCAATATTAGCCTCTACTAGTTGTTTTGCAATTGAAAAGCCTTTATTTATTAATTCTTGATTATTGTAAAAATCATCACTATCGACCACTTCTTTGACTATTTGTCTTGCAAAAGTACCCAATGAAGCTCCTTGGAATTTAACACCTGTTTGTTTAGCCAATACTGCTGTTAATGAATTTGTACCACCAGAGAGTAACTGATTTACTTCTATTTTCTTTTTATAAATTAGAGTATTGGTTTTCTTTCTAAGCTTCATATTAAATCTTTTATTTAATACATCGGCAGTCGCGATGGCTTGTAACGTTGTATTATAATCATCCTCCCCGCCGCTCATTGGGTAACCATCTGACTGAATGATAAGTCGATCTCCAGCAATTTCCTTAGCTTTTTCCACGCGTTTTTCAAAAGCAAAATTTGATAAGTGCAGCCTATCTAAACACATAGAGATATGATTATCAGGGTTTACCTCACTAATCATTTGCCATTCTTTCATAATTGATTCATCTTCAGCAACCGCTGCATGAAGCTCTATTTGCTCTGCACCGGCCTCCAAACATTTAGGCAGCAACTCTCTTAATTCTCTATCATTGTGCTCATAATGAATAATATCTGACCTTGGACAAATAGCACTGCAGTTGCCACATCCAATGCATTTATCTTTAATAACCACTAAATTTTTTGGTATGGCATCTGTAGGACACACAGGTATACATAAATCACACTTAAGACAGGTTTCTAAATTAATAAAAGACTTGCGTACATGATGGTCGCCTGGCATACCAACACTAACCATAATAAATGGCCTGATCTTTAATTTAATACCCATTTCTTTTGATAAGCCAAAAGCAATATCAATTCCTTCCATACAGGCTTTCACAACATCTACGTTAGCCGATACATCCATCCCTTTTGCACCAGCAAGCGTATACAATACTGTCAATCTTTTGACCTCTTCAGCATCTTCGTTGCCTGCACCACACACTAACTTAAAATACTTAGTGTTGTCCAATAATGCCTTCATTTGATCAAATCTTGATAACATAATGTTCCTTAGAAAAACTAGATGATTAATTCTTGACTTATTGGATAAGTTGTTGGAGTGATTGCACAAAGTTCCAAATGTTGATTAGATCTCATAAACTGATTTAGTGCGTTCATCATTTCTTGTTGTTTCGGATTATTCTCTTTGTAGCCATCAATACCAGTTAGAGATATCTTTTTTGCATCACTTACACTCAATAGAGACAAAGCATACATTAAAACCAAAGGCTTATCTAAAATACAGCCATTATCGTGAGCAGAAAGATTATCTTCTGCTATTTTTAATCCATAATCTAGAATATCAATATTCGATAAAAGACCATTTATCTCACTAGGCATTCTACTCATTGGCAATACTATGGGTTTTGTCAAATCAGCATACAAATCTAACTCAATTGCAATTCGTGTTTCATGACAAGCAATATAAGTAGTAATCAAGTTTTCAGGAACATCCTGGTTAATGTTTAAACAAAGAACAATAGGCTGATTTTTTTCTATATATTTGTTAATCTCGGCAATATATAGTTTTGTACTTGGGCCAGATCCAATAACCAGCACCTCTTTGTCCTTTGCCCAACCTTTTGCAGACCATCTACCATATTCATTTCCAGTAGAGTTAGATAATGCTACTAACATATTCTCCAAGCTGTACGATGAAGATAGTTTACCTTTTAGATAGCTTATAGCGGATAAAATCTGGTCTGTGTCATATCGACTATCCCCCAGCATCTCTTGTATATACGTTGGATGTATCCCATGAACAGCAGACAAGTAATAATAAATACTTGAGCCCCATTTGTATTGCTCTTGCAACTGGGAAAATTCTCTCAATGCTAAGGGAAATATCGCATCAGGGTTATACTCGCCTAAGCCTTTATCTGTAATTTCAACTAGCAAATTCTCCATTTTGGTATTACCAGCTCCACGACCCATACCCAATATCGTCGCATCCACATAATTTACACCAAAATCAATAGCGCTTAGGGAATTAATAAGTGCATGCCCTTTATTATCGTGAGCGTGAATACCTATTCCACCATCCCAAACTGACTTAATTGCACCAACAATATTATCAATTAAATGTGTACTCAAATTGCCAAAAGAGTCAGCAAAGTAGAAAACCTCAATACAGTTCCATTTTTTTATTTGATTGACTACGTTACTTAATATAGATGATTTAATGGAGTCAATTTGCATTAAGTTTAAGAAAACTCGATAGCCTAGTTTGCTTAATGTATTAGCAATTAATTGGCACTCATTAATATCATTAACATGTGTTGCTATGCGAACAATATCCACTATGGAGCCTGACTTATTACTGAAAACTGAATTCAAAGCGACATCAATGCCTAAATCTGACTCAATAAAATCCTTAGCATTAATCATGACGGCAACATCTATATCGCTAAGCAACGTTAGTTGACTTAAATATTGATCAGTACTAAAAGCTAAAGCACCTAAATCACGATTTGTAGGTAAAAAACGAAAACCAATTTCAACTATATCGATATTAGATTCTATTATTGCTGCAATATATTGCTCAATCAGAGAATCGTCAAATTTCCAATTATTGTAGTAACCACCATCCCTAAGCGTACAATCAACTACCTTAATCAAAATAGCCTACCTACCATCAGCAATGATATTAAGCGGCTCAATACCGTCCAAAATCCGCTTTGCATTTTCGGCGGCTTTAACTCTCATCTCAATATAAGACTCCTGAGTGTAATATGACGTATGAGGATTGATAATTATCCTATGTGCCAACTCTTTGTCATGACTTCTCCATGCTCTAATTAACTCACAATCGATAGGTGGCTCATCAGGTAGAACATCTAACGCCACTGCAGATAATTTTTCTGATTTTAAGGCTTTATAAATCACATCCAAGTCCTTAACAACCTCACCACGAGAAGAATTAATTAAAATTGAACCTTGTTTCATACTGTCAATAAAACTCTTATCTACCATCGCTTGAGTTTCTGATGTAAGTGGTGTATGCATTGAAACCACATCGCATTGTGCAAGAAACTCTGACAGATCATAGCACCTACTAACACCAATAGCCTTTTCGTAACCGCTCTCCTTGTAAGGATCATAAAACATAATATTCATGCCCAATGGTTTTGCTTTACGCATCAGTGCTGTGCCAATCCTACCAGCGCCAACCACGCCTAATGTCAACTCTGATATCCTGCGTAATTTAGCTATTGTATTCTCTTGCCAAGTATCAGAATACCCTCTTGAAAAAACATCATAAGCAAAAACACCACGTAACAAGCTGAGCATCATAGCTAATGCTGTATCACTAACTTCATCAGTGCCATAATCAGGCGTATTACAAAAAACCAAACCTCTGCTTCTTATCTCTTCAAGGTCAATATTATCAAACCCAACGCCATATCTAACCACGCCCTTTATTTTAGGAAATTGATCTAAATATTGTCCATCAATATGCTCATGCCAGACCAACAAAACTTCAGTATCTATATTGCTTTCAATAGACACACTATCGACTAACACCTCTTGTTCTAGATTTGGAGTATCAATATAGTCGGTAATAAAAACTTGGGCCATTATTTTATTTCCTGATTAAATGAATCAACAACAGACTCATAACCCGATCTTAAAATTTCACAATCAACCAAGTACACCATATATTTAACACCCATTTCTAAGAACTCGGCCATCTTCTCTTTAGTAGTGGCAATCGTTCCAACAAACTTTCCAGCCTTATTAGCTTTTTCAATAATTTCTGCCAATGCATCAATCACCATAGGGTTAGAAACATCCCCAGGTATGCCAAGCGCTTTACTTAAGTCAAATAGTCCAACAAAATAAATATCGGCATTCTCAACTTCCAATATTTCATCAAAATTATTAACCGCATCCTTGCCCTCAATATTTAAAATAACGGCTGTATTTTTATTGGCGGTCTTGGTTAATGTTGTAGCGTTATGAATTGAATAGTCACCTGCTCTGGTAAATGGGGAGAAGCCTCGGTCACCCATAGGGGGATATTTAGAGAACTTTACTACGTCTGCAGCATTCTGTTTTGTGTCAACATTTGGCACTTGAATGCCATGCATGCCTATATCTAATGCATTCTGAATGAATGAGCGCTCAATGTCGCCAACACGCATAATCGGAGATACGCCACGTGATTCACATGCCATTGCCATCTCTTGAGCTGTTTCAAAACCAATGGGGCCATGTTCTCTGTCAATAATTACAAAGTCAACACCAGTTGAAGCGATTATATCCACCGTTAATACAGATGGCATCATAATCCATGTGCCGAGTACTGGCTTACCGCTATTTAACTTTTCCAAAAAATAATTTTTCTTAAGCATTAGAGAGCAACCCCTTGTTTTGCATTAACAATTGGGCTAATTTAAAATCATATTCAGTATCAACATCAATTGCTTGCAGTGGCGGCACCACATAAAAATTAGGTTTTTTTGATATTACATATCGATTTCTAACCATTTCAATTTTTGGTGCAATAAATAGGGCGCCAGTAATGGCATACATCGTATCTAAGTGCTGTGAATAACGATGCCAAGGCCCCCATGAATAATTGATTGGCTGCCTGTTCTCAGATACAATAAATTCAGCCAACTCTGACACAGTTACCAGTCCATCAAACTTTCCATCTTCAGTTGAAGCTTTGTAAGATTGAACAGCTTCATCATATTCATCAAATAATGGTGAGGTTGTATGACACCATGCAATAGCTGTATTATCATCCTCTGGAATTGAATCCGCAACATGTGCAATCACATCGCTCCAAGGAACATTATTATTGCAAAACTCATCCGCCCTTTGAATAAACTTACAGCCTAACTCCTCAACTCTGTCTTTTACGTCAAGCGCATTAGAAGAGATATAAATGTCATCAATTTCATTTGAGTTACGCAACTTATTAATCAAAAGATCAAATAAAGACTCGCCTGCAAAAAACTCTCTAAAATTTTTACTTTCTACCCTTTCTGATATCGATTTAACAGGAATAACCGCTACTACTCTCATAATATTTCTCTCTCACTTACGTAACGCACCTGATCAACCACCCTTGAAGAATAACCCCATTCATTATCATACCAAAGCACCATCTTAAGCAAATTACCATTAATAACATCAGTCCACCTATGGTCTACAATAGCTGAATACTCTGATTGTAAAAAATCAAGAGAGACTAAGGGGTCTATGTTGTTATGAATAACTTTAATACTCTGCACCTTTTCTATTTCTTCAAATATTGCAATAACTGCCGACTTATCTGTTTTGGTTTTTAAATTAAGCGTAATATCTGCACTACCTACAATTGCCGTTGGTGTTCGATAAGAAAATGAACCAATCATCTGTTCTGTAAGACCATCAGCCACTCTGCAAGTGGCCTCAATTGCCGAAGTAGGCTTTGGAATCATATTGCCATCTACAGACCTGCCTAGAGCATAATGGTGATAAATTTCACCAGGAACAGACCACGAACTAGAAGGTCCATCCATTAAGTTTTGATAGTTTAACCATGGATGTAAGGTTGTTACATAGCCATTATCAATGCCGAATGTTTTGTTAATTGTGTTTAAAACCGGCCCTAACGCTGTTGCATCACAAATACTTGTTGAAATCACTTTGTGATTATTAATATCTAGCTTATCTTCATTAGCGCCTAACACCATCGTAAAGTCTACATCATTCGGAGAGTGTGTTACAAATACGCGCTTGACACTGCCTTTTTCAATTAAATCTCTTGCGTGCTTAACATTATCTAACACGCCAGACGCATCAATAACATAATCTACATCGTACTGATTCCAGTCCACATCATAAATGTGCTGTTCGTGATGAATATTAATACTGTCACCTATATCATTAATAAGACAGTTGCCTTTACTTTGAAACTGAATACCTTGCTTACCATACAAGGTATCGTAATTTAACGTATAAGCGATATTATCAATATCAGGATTAATATCATTAATCACAACCACGTCAAAATATCTCTTTAATTGATTTACTCGAAATACCAACTCTTATCATTTTCTAACTCTCATTACTAAAATCACTAATAGACTTAACCACCTGCCACTCTTTCACTTTATTTCTCCAATCTGCAATATTACTGGCACCATAAACAAATACAAAATCAAAGCCATTATTCTTAGCTACCAAATAATCAACCTCACTATCTCCAAAATACAAAACAGGCTTTTTTAATGACAATCCTTGTAAGTTTTCTTCTTTGTTTTTTGGCCCACCAAACACACCATCAAAGTTTTCGGAAAGCCCTCTATCCACCAATAACTGCAATACTTCTGCTTGCGTACCGCCAGACAGAACAATCATACCTTTTTTTAATCTTGAAAGTGCTTGAATAATATTCTTAACGCCAGGAATAAGCTTGGCACTCTTTAACTTTATATCGATAATGCCTTCATACTTATTCAGTACATATTCATACTGCTCTTTGGGAACATATTTTGCAATCTTTTCTTCCCTAGGGATGCCATTTAAACCGACAAAATAATTAACAAATTCGCTTGCTTTTTGATCAGACAATACATCTTGCACTGCTTCGCCTATTGCGCTCTTTTTAATATTATTACTATCGAGAATAACCCCATCAAAATCAAAAATAAAGGAATTGTATTTTTTTAAATTAATCATTATTTACCAAG
>LWDU01034376.1_pt1 | contig 15203 bp, 11 predicted proteins | sample 727161 | NCBI WGS metagenome assembly LWDU01 (sample SAMN04566230, study PRJNA314399) | hydrothermal vent metagenome | isolation source: deep sea hydrothermal plume seawater | place: Mexico: Gulf of California, Guaymas Basin | collected 2004-07-11 | reverse complement strand
CCTTGTACTCTCTCTCAATCATACACCGCTAGCGTGGTATCCGGGCCAGTGAAAATAGTTCCGTTCCGCTATTTCGACTAACAGAATAAAAAGATAAACTTATATTTTCAATGATTTAAAAAAATTTTTATTTATAGTAATTTTCAAAAAATGGAAGTAATTAATTTACATTAGGAGTATTTACATCATTAATATAGAGAGAGTTCAGCGTTATAAAAACATACGCCTGGATTAGGGCTACTGCACTTTCAAGAATTATTATTAAGACAACTCTAATTAAAATTACTAGAAATAATATTAGGCTACTCCTCGCTGCGGGGCCAGAAATTAAAACCAATAATAGGTGCCCAGCAACCATATTGGCAGCTAGTCGCACAGAGAGTGTAACTGGCCGAATTAGTCTTCTCACTAGCTCAATTAAAACTATTAATGGCATTAGAGCATAGGGGGTGCCAACTGGGACTAGGTGGGCCAGCAGATGGTTTAAATCTTTAATTGCAGATACCGCAATGGTTCTGGTTCAAATAATCACTGTTAAAGAAAGAGTAAACCTTAAATGGCTAGTCGCTGTGAAAATATAGGAGATAAGTCCTAAAAAATTATTAATTATAATAAATAGAAATAAGGAAGTTAATACATGAGTCACTCCTGGGGAAGGGAGTCTCCCCAAAGTTAATTTAATTTCTTCATGCAGCGTTAAAATAATTTTATTAATTACTGAATTGCTTTGATTAGTTATTTTTCAGTATTGGGGCATGATTAATAAAAGGGCAGTTAAAGCTCTGCATCAATTATAAATTAGCGGAATTCTGGCTTGAGGGTCAAAAATAGAAAATAAATTATTCATTAAAAATAGTAAATTTTTATCACTCTCATGAGTAGGCCTCTGCAAAAAAATAAATACAGTCTTAGTCATCTTATGGGGGCCATTTGTGGTATTAATTTAATTTTAAAAAATTTTCCTTTCGTACTAAAATTTTTATTTATTTATTTTAGATAGAAACCAATCTGACTTGCGTCGATTTGAACTCAAATCATGTAAGAATTTTGAGGTCGAACAGACCTAATAAGTTAGCAACTGCGCCAACTTTAATACTTAATTCAACATCGAGGTCACTGGCTATTATTTGAATTTGAACTTTCTTAATAGTTGTGCTGTTATCCCTAAAGTATCTTTAGTATCATACATGGTTAGTCAATATTTTTTTTTATTGCTATTTTAACTGCCCCAGTTAAAGTATTAAGATTTTAGGGTCTTCTCGTCTAAAAATTGTATTTTATTATTTTCAATAAAATTAAAATTTTATTTTTTTAAATTTTTATATTCTTAATAGTTTAGTTATTCATCCAGAAAATCAATTAAATTTCTAATTATTATGCTACCTTAGCACATTAGTGGCCGTCTACAAAAAGCACTGGGCAAACTATATTTTTATAAAAACAATGTTTTTGAAAAACAGCCTATTATTAGAAAAATAAAAAAAATTAAACTAATTTTATAAAAGTTAAAAGTCAATTTAAATCTATAATTAAATTTAATATTACTTATTAAAATAGTTTTAATTTATAGAATGAAATAATTATAAAATAAATTTTTATTTTTATAATTTTAAAATTTTGGAAAATTATACTCCTAAATTTAGTAGAAATTTTAATTAAAATATTATAAATAAAGCTTACCCATATTTAGTAAATTAAAATATTATTTAACTAAAAATAATTTCATGCGAGCTATTCCCCCATAAAATAATTTTATTTTTTATTTAACACAAAAAAAATAATTTATTTTATTAAATAAATTATTTCAAGAATTAAGTTATAAAATAAATTTATTTCACACTGATGCTAAAGGTATTAAAATAGTCTGCAGTTATTAATTAATAAGAATTTATTATTTTAATAACTAAATTATAAATTTCTTTTTTGATAAATCATAATTAAATTCTAAATTTAATGCACTACTCTGCCAAAAAAAGAGTTTTTCAAAAGATTTTATAATTGGAAATTATATATAATGAATTATATTAAAAAACTTGTCAGGTGGCAGAATTGTCATTTTTAATGTAAAAGTTAAGAGTAAACTTATATTTATACTAATTTATATTAAATGTAAAAATTTCTTTCATGTAAAAAAAGTGTAATAGTTATACTACATTTAATTAAGCTCCACCTCATCAATAAATTGTAATAAATAGAAATAATCAAACTACGTCAACAAAATGTCAATATCAAGCAGCTGCTTCAAACCCAAAATGGTGACGAATTCTAATATCCCCTCGGCTAATGCGAAATAAGGAAGCTGCTAGGAATAGAGATCCAACAATAACATGTAAGCCATGAAACCCGGTTGCAATAAAAAAAGTAGACCCGTAGCAGCAGTCAGCAAAAGAAAAAGACGCCTCGTAATACTCTATTCTCTGAATAGCTGTAAAATAAACTCCTAAAATAAGAGTCAATATTAAGGATTGGGTAGTTTGAGAGTGGTTATTTTCTAAAATGGCATGGTGGGCTCATGTGACGGAAATTCCAGATGATAATAAAATAATAGTATTTAATAGGGGCACCCTAAATGCGCTAAACGTTAAAATGCCCCGCGGAGGCCACTCTGATCCCAATTCAACGGCAGGGGCCAGCCTTCTATGAAAAAAGGCTCAAAAAAAAGATAAAAAAAATATAATTTCAGAAATGATAAATAGTACTATTCCTCATCGCAGCCCGCTTTCTACAATTTTTGAGTGTAGTCCTTGAAGCGTTCCTTCTCGAGACACATCTCGCCATCACTGCTTTGATACAATAATTAAAATTAACAATCTTAATAAAAACATATTGGGATTAAGTCCGTGGAATCACAATAAAAGTCCAGAAGTTAACCCGATTCCTCCTCCAGCAGCTAAAATTGGTCATGGGGATTCATTTACCATGTGATAGGGGTGATTAATAAAATTTGACATAATTTAAATAGCTACAGTAAATTATAGCTGTTAATTTAACTATTTTAAGGGTTGTTCAAAATAGTTTAAAAAAAAATATTAATTTTGGAGATTAAAGTTATGCTTAATTTTTGAAAATAGTTTTATAGTATAAGTTATTACGACATTTTTTCAAAATGTAAATTTATTAAAACTTAACAGAATTTAACTGCTACAGATAATAATTAGAAATTATTTCTAACTTATAGTTTTAAAAATATGCAAAAAAAATAGCTTGAAACTATTTTAAAGATTTTAAATCTATATTTTAATTTATTTTTGGTGCCATTCTAATATTCCTATATTCCATTCATGAATTAGCCCTAAAGTTAAAATGAATAAAAAGAAAATATAAAATAATAAAATAAAAGTATTGAAAAATCTAAATGTTTGAAGCAAATAGGGGAATAAAATAATTAATTCAATATCAAAAATTATAAAAATTAAAGCTAATAAAAAAAATCGTAATGAAAACGGGGCCCGGCTCTCAATAAAAGTACTGAATCCGCACTCAAATGGGCTTTGAAGTTCACGATCAAAAAATTTTTTTTTTGATACCCTAAACCCTAAAAGGATTATAATTAAAGAGAGGATTGAACTAGTTAAAATTATTGCAATTAATATAAGTATTTTTAATTAAAGTCTAATAACATAATCTATTATATCATAATAGCCCTTTTTCAGGCATTTAATTAAAGCTTAGACATTAGTCGACGCCCGAGTCGAAATCGGGCTGTGATAAGCTTTGTTATTACTACTAAATAAATCTATGAATTAAAAAAATTGAAAGATAAATAATTAATCTATGGATTAAAAGAATTAATTTTTCAATTATCGTGTTTTTAAATATGGCAGTATTCTCTCAATTTGTTTTTCCAGCTTGGGTGCTACTATATAAAATTAGGCTATACGCCCCACTGGCAACAACACTAAAAATAATAAAAATAATAAGAGCCGGGAAAAAAGAAACAATTAAACTAATGCATAAAATTTCTGAAAACAGATTAATACTAGGCGGAGCTGCTATCCTGGCTATTATAGTTAATATTCAAAATAAACTTAATCCAGAGTTTAAGACAAGTCTTCCCTTATTAAATATCAAGCTTCGAGAATTAGAAATTCTATAGATTAAATTGACTCCGTAAAAAGCAGCAGAGGATCTAAATGCGTGTGTCAATATTATAAACATTGCCAATAGCGCAGCAATTTTATTTTGTATTAACAGCCTGGCAATTACCAAGGACATGTGGGCCACAGAAGAGTAAGCCACAATTATTTTCATATCTAAAATTTTTACACATAATAGCCTAATAGTCAGTATACCAAAAATTGAGAAAATAATTACTAAACTCAATAAATCCTCAGAAGAGTAAAATATGCTAAACCGAATTACTCCGACACCTGCCAACTTTAATAAAATTGCAGCCAAAATTATTGAGCCAAAAACCGGGGCCTCTACATGCGCTTTGGGGAGCCATAGGTGGCCTCCATAAATTGGAAATTTGACTAAAAATGCCAGTATAAATCTTAAACTAAGTATTGCGCTTAAATTATTACTTACACTAATTGGGAAAGCCTGAATTTGAAATACTCTAGTTGACTGGAATTTACTCATAATTAAAATAATTATAATTAAAGGCATGGAACACCTAACAGTATAAAAAAATAAAGAGTAGGCAGCCGAGTGTCGCTCTGGCTGGTACCCCCACCCTAAAATAATTATAAAAATTGGAATAATGGATAGCTCAAATAAAATATAAAAAAGTACCATTCTATTTGTCACTATTATAAGAGCCAAAGTTATAATTATTAAAATAAATAAACATATAAGTATTTTTCTTAACTTGCCCAGGGAAGTCATGTGACTTCTTGCAAGTCTTAATATTATTGATCTAACAATTATTAAAATTATTCAAAAAGTTGTTCAATTTGGAAATAAGATTGTATTAACACTGTTAAAAATAATTTGATACTTTAAACTGGCTCAACAGATTTGAAATATTCTTATAAGTATAATTTTATACTCTGGCTTTAAGCCCCATCCAATAAAAATAAAAACTATTCTTACAAATAAAATTAGCAAAATTAATAAAACCTTTAATTTTGCAAATTAAAATACATATATACTAAATTAACAGATAGGCCATATTATTTTTTTAATAAAGGCAAGCCCTGGCGAGTATTTCTAATTAAACTAAGGCAGCTGCGGAAATTCATCTAATAAAAGATTTTAACGGAATTAATTCTACCACAATAGGCATGCTTGAGTGCTCTGCTCCACAAATTTCAGAGCATTGCCCGTATAGAATTCCTGTAAGTTCACTAAAAAAGTTTACTTGATTCAGCCGTCCCGGCACTGCGTCAGTTTTTACTCCTAAGGCTGGCACTGTTCAGGAGTGTAAAACATCTCCCCTAGTAACTAAAATCCGAATAAAATGCTGATGCGGGAGAATTAGCCGATTATCAACTTCTAATTGTCGAAATATGCCATTTTTTAATTCTGCTTCATTTAATATATACGAAGAAAATTCTATTTTTTCTTTGGAAGAAAATCAAAAATCCGAATACTCATATTCTCAAAATCATTGATTCCCTGAAGCCTTAACAGTTAAATCTGCCCTTGGGCACTCTTCTAGTAAATATAACAAAGTAAGAGACGGGAGGGCAATTTGAATTAAAATAATTCCCGGAATCAGTGTTCAAACACACTCTAAAGCTTGACTTTCTAACAATCTCTTATTAATAAAATAGGTTGAACATGTTGTAGCCATTATAAACCCAACAAAAAATAAAATAAAAACCAAAATTCTGTTAGTGAAGTCATGAAAATAATGAAATTCCGCCATAATGATAGAAAAAGCATCCTGTATGCCAAACTGAGCTCAAGTTGCTATTAAATTTTTTTTTAAAAATTAAAAATTTTTTATTATAAATTCACTATTTAATCCAAGGCTAGCCAATCTTTGAAAATGTATTTCTTATATAAATTAAAAAGTTATATGAATAAAGATTAAATTATTATGTTAGATATCTCTAATTCTTGAGATTTTTTTCGCACTAGTATGATTAATAGCCTTAGTCCCACGCATGCTCCGATTACTATAATTACTATAAATATAAAAATAAATCTTAAATTTAATGAATTATTAAAAATTGTCGTGATAATAATTAATATGAGTATTAAAAATTCTAGTCTCAATAAAAAAAATAAAAAATGATTTTTTTGCAATAATATCTTATTTCAAATAATAAATGTAATTATAAAAAAAATTCACCTCTCCAAATTAATAACAAGATTTATTGCTGTAATAAAAAACAAATTTAATAAAATAAAAAATATCATTTAATTCGATTTTAATGGCCCTTCATTTCAAGAAATAGCTTTTACTACGACTAGCAGGCACAATAATAAAAAAATAGCTTTTATATATAAACTTGTAAGTCTTAAGTTGTTAAAAATTATTCTCATTAGCCCTCTGTCTAAACCAATGGGCTCAACTAAAGATTTTATACTAATTAAAGTCACTACGGCTGCCGCAACAATTAATTCCTGCTGAATTAAATAAAAAATATTTTTATTTTTTATTGAAAGAGAAGTAGCATAAATAAATATTACTATTATGCCGCCCAAAAATACTAAAATTAAAGAATAAAACAACCATGAAAACCTCATTACCAAAAATATGGCGCTAACTATGGCTGCCATAAAAATTAGTATTAGACTTCTAAATAGTGGAGATTTTCTTTGATAAAATACATACCCAATAAAAAGAGCAATAAATGAAATTAATAGTAAAATATATCCCTAAATTTTAATTAAAGATTTATAGTCTAGGACAAAATAAATTTACAAAATTTATATTTTAATTAAATTATACAACCAAATTAATTAAAATTTGTATGAGTATAAATAAAATTATTTTTTAATTAGCCGTACGTAATTTATTAATTTTAAATTATATGTCATACTATAAGTGGTTGTGATCTTGTAATCATAAAGATATTGGAACTCTCTATTTATTGGCCGGGGCGTGAGGCGGAATAGTTGGAACAGGGCTTAGAATAATTATTCGCATAGAATTGGGGCAGCCTGGGAGGTTAATTGGCAGGGATCAAATTTATAATGTTGTAGTAACCGCACATGCTTTTGTTATAATTTTTTTTATAGTAATACCCATTTTAATTGGAGGATTTGGAAACTGGCTCGTTCCACTTATATTGGGATCTCCGGATATGGCTTTTCCACGACTAAATAATATGAGTTTTTGGTTTTTAATGCCTGCTTTGGTAATACTATTAATGAGCGCCATAGTAGAAGCCGGAGCAGGAACTGGGTGGACAGTGTACCCGCCTCTCAGTAGAAATATCTCTCATTCTGGGGCGTCTGTTGACTTTGCTATTTTTTCTTTACACCTCGCCGGAGTATCTTCTTTATTGGGGGCCGTTAATTTTATTAGAACTCTCGGCAATTTACGAATTTTTGGAATACTTTTAGATCGAATGCCGCTATTCCCCTGATCTGTGCTCATTACTGCAATTTTATTATTGCTTTCATTGCCTGTCTTAGCCGGGGCTATCACCATATTACTAACTGATCGTAATTTAAATACTTCTTTTTATGACCCGACTGGTGGCGGAGACCCTATTTTGTACCAGCACTTATTTTGATTTTTTGGCCATCCCGAAGTGTATATTTTAATTTTGCCAGGATTTGGTTTAATTTCTCACTTTGTAAGACAAGAAAGTGGCAAAAAAGAGCCATTTGGAGTTCTTGGAATAATCTATGCTATGGGTGCGATTGGAATTTTAGGATTTGTAGTATGAGCGCACCACATGTTTACTGTGGGAATAGATGCAGACACTCGTGCGTATTTTACTACGGCTACCATGATTATCGCAGTGCCGACTGGAATTAAAATTTTTAGCTGAGTGGGCACTCTACATGGAGCATGGATTCGTTTTTCTCCATCTGGATTATGGGCATTAGGATTTATTTTTTTATTCACACTTGGGGGACTTACAGGAGTGATTCTAGCCAACGCTAGATTAGATGTAATTTTGCACGATACTTACTATGTGGTAGCCCATTTTCATTATGTATTAAGTATAGGTGCAGTGTTTGCTCTGATAGGAGCTTTTACCCACTGATACTCTCTTATGGTAGGCCTAACGATAAATCCTACTTGGCTTAAAATTCAATTCTTAGTAATATTTGTTGGTGTAAATTTAACCTTTTTCCCTATGCACTTTTTGGGCTTGGCAGGAATGCCTCGACGATATTCAGATTATCCAGATTGTTATGCTACTTGAAATACTTTAGCCAGGGTGGGATCTATTATTTCCTTAATTAGAATTTTAATATTCTTATTTATTTTATGAGAATCTTTTGCAAGAATGCGACCTGCGCTTACTACTAACTATACTAGAAATTCTCTGGAATTTACTCATCCCTTTCCTCCTATGACACACAGATACTCCTCTTGTCCTATTATTTTTAAATTAAGAAAATAAAAATTTAAATATTAGTTTATAAAAAAATATAAAATTGTCAATTTTAAGATCTTAAAGATATTTGAAAGTTTAAATTAAAAGGTAACTGCTGTCGTATAAAGTTAGCCTAAATTTACTTCTTTAGTACCACAAACTAATATTTTTTATAAACTATTAAGCTAAGCTTATTTGAGGAAAATTCCATTTTTAAATTTACAGTTTAACACTTTCAAGTTTTCAAATATTTTTATACAAATTACGTTTATTCTAAGACCACACAGTATAAATTTAATCAAAAAAGTAAGTTAATTAAACTAGGAAATTTCAAATTTCCTTATGAGTCTTACTCCTTTTTTGAGAAATCATCAATATTTTAATAAATTTTTAAAGCTGTTTCTACAACTTTGACTTTGCTACGGCTTATCTCTAAAAGAGAGTGACGGACAATATGAACCTTTCTTAAAACTAATTCAAAATATTTTATTTTACTATTAAGTCTTAATATTATTAAATAAAATTTAATATTTTTATTATACATTTCAAATAATCTTTTATACACTATGTGTAATTTGATTTAAATTACTAATTTTCTAGTTTTAAAAACAACCATACAAAAGTATTAAAAAAGTGAATAAAACTGAGGGTCATCAATTAAAATTCAAAATTCCCTAATTTGAATAAGAAACTGCCATGACTTTTAAGTTTTAAAAATATTACCTTAATTTTAATTTATACCTGGGTTCTATTCCAGTTTTAGGGGGTATTTTATAAAATTTATAATTAATTTAAAATTTTTATTGTTTGAACACGGGTATAGTAATTAAATTAATATTTAAAGCTTAAGTGGGAGATTTTGTGTTTTAAGTATAACCGCGGGTGCTGGCACTAAATTCGCCAACACTATATTTTTAAAAAATAATATTTAAAAATAATATTTTTCACAGAAATTAATTAATCTATTTCTTAAAATTTTTAAATTTAAATAGGGCCTACTAAGTCTTAATATAACTTTTCAAATTTAAATATTAAAAATTTATGCTAAATTACTTTAAAAATTAATCAAATTAAAAGATAGGCTAATTAAGCTAAAGGGCTCATAACTCTTTGATAATGAAAATTTCTTTTAATTGTTTAGTTTATTATCCCTATTTTTTAATTAACAATTAAATGCTCTAAGCTTTAAACAAGAGTTTCACTATTAAAATAGGGCAATGCGCCTTCTTTTAATTGCAAATTAAATATTACTAATAACTACTACTCTTTAATTAAGTTCTTTATGGCAGATTAGTGCATAAGTTTTAAGAGCTTAATATGAATATTTCTAAAGAAATATGGCTCAACAACAAGGCCAATGCAGTGATTTATTGGACAGTGGTTATTATTGAAATCAATTTTGTTAATATAGCTTAAATTAGAGCATTGTGCTGAAGCCACAAAGGTGATTTTTAACAAAACATTAAGCTTAAACTACACTGAGTTGTAATAGCTTTTAGCTAACGCAGGCCAAGTAATAAAATAAATAAAATATAACACAGATAGCGTTTGCCCTGTAAGGATATACGGGCACTCCACTGGTCGAGCCCCGATTCAAGTTAAAAGTAGTAACACCCCAATTAGACTTCAAAAATAGATTTTTCTCAATGGTAAAAATGTCAGCCCTCGAATGCTATTAAAATTATAAAAAGGCAAAGTGTAAAGTAAAATAACTGATGCAAATAACGCCAATACTCCTCCCAATTTATTGGGAATAGACCGTAAAATTGCATAAGCAAATAAAAAATATCATTCTGGTTGAATGTGCAAGGGAGTCACCAGGGGGTTGGCTGGAATAAAATTTTCAGGATCCCCTAAAAGTCAAGGATTTCAAAAGCTTAATATGAATAGTCTCCATCTCAAAATTATGATTCCAAATAAATCTTTTCATGAAAAATAAGGGTTAAAAGTAATTTTGTCTAAATTTCTATTGACTCCAAGGGGGTTTCTAGAGCCAGTTTGGTGTAAAAATAATAAATGGATTATTGTAAACGCAACGATCAAAAAAGGGACTAGAAAATGTAAACTAAAAAATCGAGTTAGTGTAGCATTGTCTACAGCAAACCCTCCTCACAGCCACAGAACAATGTGGCCTCCAATATAGGGAATAGCAGAAAATAGATTTGTAATAACAGTCGCCCCTCAAAAAGACATTTGACCCCACGGCAAAACGTATCCTAAAAAAGCAGCAGCCATTAAAAGAAGCATAAGGCTTGTCCCTGCCATTCAAGTTAATTCAAAATTAAATGATCCACAATATAGGCCTCGAGCAATATGCACATATAAACAAATAAATATTATTCTTGCTCCATTTATGTGCAAAATACGTAGTATCCAGCCATTATTCACATCTCGGGACATGTGTCTTACTCTTCTAAAAGCTAAAAGTACGTCCCTAGCATAATGAGTGGCTAAAAATAGCCCAGTTATCAATTGTATGCCCAAGCATAGCCCCAATAGTGAGCCAAAATTTCACAGACTAGAGATATTAACAGGTCTGGGGAGTTCTACCAGTGAGCCGTTAATAATTTTTAAAAGCGGGTGTACCTGTAAGATTCTTTTCATACTATTGTCAAGTCTAGACTATAAGTCTAACACTCTAAGCTTTTGAATAAATTATATCCTGATTTTCTAAAATACTGTATTTATTTTTAAAAGCGGACGTATCTATAAGATTTTTTTATACTATTGTCAAGTCTAAACTATAAGTCTAACACTCTAAGCTTTTGAATAAATTATATCCTGATTTTCTAAAATATTGTATTTATTTTTAAACTTATTAACTGTACTTGTAGGGATTTCTTTAAATAGCTTTTTATTAATTTGAATTATAATAGAGCTGAATTTGTTAAGTTTTTTGGGACTAATAATTAGATCAAATTTAATAAAAATAAATTTATTATCTATAAAATATTTTTGCATTCAAGCCACGTCTTCTTTAATAATTTATTGAGGCTTACTAATGGGAACGTATTTTAAAGCCCTTATCCCTATTTTATTATTGTCGGCTATTTTTATTAAACTTGGCATAGCCCCGTTTCATGCTTGGTTTATTAGACTATTAAATAAATCTAGTTGAAGTATCATCCTTTTTTTATCTATTTCTCAAAAAATTATTCCTCTATGATTTCTGTGTTCTTATTATCAATTTTTAAAAACTTGATTTCAAGAATTCATTTTAATTAGAACAGTAATTTCTAGATTTTTAAGAATATTCCAAATATTAATTAAAAAAATTTTAGCCTATTCTTCTATTTTTATGTTAAATTGAGTGTGTGGAAGAATATTTTTTAGAAAAATTTTTTGATTCCAGTTTATAGCTATTTATACAATTTTATTGTTATTAATAATTTTAATTTTTATAGAAAGTAAGCTGTACTTAACCAATTTTTCAATAGTAGCAACAGACAAGACTTTTTTCATAAAAATTATTATTATTTTATTGACTATGGCAGGGATTCCACCGCTAGTGATATTTTATATAAAATTCGCAGTAATTTACTCCTTAGTTTACGGCAATTTCTATAGCATAAGCATTATTTTATTGTGCTGTTCAATATTTTTAATATGCATATACCTTAGTTTATTTTCAACTTATTTAAAAATGAGTGCAACGGGGATTTGGCTTTCTCTAAATTATAAAATATCAAAAAAAATTAGTACAAGAGTATTTTTAGTTGGACTAGCGGCTCCCAGATTATTAATTTTTTTATTTTTGTAAAAAAATTGGATTTTGATTCCAAATATCTTAATTTAATTTAAGTTTTACAATATATTAATACCAAGAAAAAAAAATTAATAGAATAAAAGATAAAAAAATTAGTATCTTACTAATATAAAAAGACCCTCTTATTTTTACAAAATTAAAATTTTGAAATGCAGAGTCTAAAATTAAAAATCACAACCACGACGAATCTATTTTAATGCCCTGTCTGCCAAATGTAAGACTAGAATTCCTCATTGTTCTGGCAGAAAAATTTGGTAAACTAAACATAAAATAAATATGAAAATTTATTAAATTTTTAAATTTTAATAAAAGGAATACGCTAATTCCTACACCCGCAATTAGTATAAAATAATTTAAATATTTAAATGTCTCAGAATAATATCAAAACTTTGGAAAAATTAAGTAATAGTTAGATAGCCCGGCCCCTCTAATAAAAGATGGAAAAATTAAAAATATAACACCCGATTCGGCGTACACGCCGCTCTCGCTTTTTCATCTTAAATTTAGTCCACTAAAATTAATAAACAGCCTTTTTCATATAAGTCGAATTCTATAAATTATGGTCATAGAAACTCCAAGAATAATTAATCCAGACAGCAGAACTCTTAGTGAAGACATTAGCCTGCACTCAATAATAGGCTCTTTAGAATAAAATGCAGCCATAAATGGCAACCCAGCCAGGCTCATAGACCCAGCAATTATTCCTGCAGAAGACACGGGCATTATGCCCCTAAGCCTACCTGTTTTTATAAGAGCTTGATAGTCCCCACTAGAATGGATTAAATTGCCCGTAGAAATGAATAATATCGCTTTAAAAAAAGCATGAATAATTAAGTGAGTAAACGCCAGTCTATATTGGCATATGCCAATTGCCATAATTATAATGCCTAACTGACTCAGCGTTGAAAGAGCTACTATTTTTTTTATATCTCTCTCACTAAACGCGGACACGCTGGCCAGAATTATGGTCAAACACCCGACTACCGAAATAAATCCCCCTCAGCTATGTTGTAAAAATTTACTTGAGTGTCGTAACAAAAGATAAACTCCCGCAGTAACTAGGGTTGAGGAGTGTACTAAGGAGGATACGGGAGTTGGCGCAGCTATAGCTGCTGGCAGTCAAGCACAAAACGGGACTTGGGCACTTTTTGTAAAAGCAGCTATCACAATAAATATAGTAATTAGGCTACCTCTTACAAAATTACTATACCAAAAAAATCTAACATCTAGAGTACTAAACAAAAGACCGATAGTGACTAAAATCAGCCCGTCTCCCGCCCGGTTACTCAGTGCAGTAAGCATTCTAGCGTTATACGACTTACTGCTTCCATAATAAATCACTAAAAGGTAAGATGTAATTCCTAGGCCGTCTCACCCAAACAATGCCCTAATTAAGTGCGGGCTTACAATTAATAAAACCATAGATAGAATAAATGTCAGTACCAACAAATGGAACCGGCAAAAAAATTTTTCGTTAGATATGTACGAGACTCTAAATATTAACACTCTTCTTGAGATTAAAAGTATTGCCATTAAAAACAAAACTCTTATTTTATCAAAAAGAAATAAAAAGTCTACTTCAAAAAATCTAAAAATTCACAAATTTCAACTTACGTAAATATCTATACTAGATAAAGATACTAATGAAAGCAAGCAACCCAATGCTAAAACCCCGGGGATTAAAAATAAAATAAAATGATGATAGTTTATAAATTTAAAAATTATTTGATAAATTTTTGAATGCTGTATTAGAACACAAGACATACATCTAAATAATTTTAATTTTAAATATTGTCATTAATTTTTTTTTGTTAATTATTCCAGTACTTGTCAGAATTGCGTTTATTACGTTACTTGAACGAAAAATCTTAGGCCTAAGTCAGTTGCGCTTAGGCCCCAACAAAGTGAGACACCTTGGAGTCGCACAGCCGTTCAGAGATGCAATTAAGCTATTCTCTAATCAATGAGAAAAACTCTTAAGTTCTAACACATTAATATTTATTAGTGCTCCGGCCATAGCTTTTACTTTAATATTACTATTGTGGATGGTGGCTCCACTTAGCCCTGCTGTTGCATTTTGAAAGTTAAGCATTCTCTTATTTATAGTAATTTTAAGGCTGGGCGTATACCCGCTACTCCTCGCAGGATGGTCGTCAAATAGAAAATATGCCATAATTGGGAGAGTGCGCGGCGTAGCTCAAACTATTTCTTATGAGATTAGTCTTGCCTTAATTATTATTAGAGTATTCCTTTTATTTGAAAGAAAAAGAATCAACGAATTTATTCAAATAAGTAAAAGAGTTATTTTAACAGCCCTAATTCCCAGCGTGGGCATTTTATGGCTAGTATCAATAATCGCCGAAACCAATCGGACCCCTTTTGATTTTTCTGAGGGGGAGTCTGAGCTAGTCTCAGGATTTAATATTGAATACGCTTCGACAGGATTTGCACTAATTTTTATGGCAGAGTATGGAGCAATTCTAATTTTAAGCCTTTTCACTACAAGACTAATATTGAATTCCGCCCTCAATTCTTTTAATAGCAGCTCCATACTTGTGTCGCTGGTTTTTCTATGAGTATGAGTTCGTGCCACTTATCCGCGGTACCGGTATGACCTATTAATAAGGCTGGCTTGAAAAAATATTTTACCTGCAGTGCTTGGACTGCTGGCTGCCTTAGCAGCGCTAATCAGGCTTAGCATTTAATTTATAAATTATTATAAGTAAAAAAATTTTTTATTTTACCCCCAGAAAATACGACTTGTCTTTTTTATTTGCCAGACTAAATAATGAGGGCAGCACACTGGCCTCATTAATTACTATGTGTCGCTATTTAAAAATTACTATAAATAAAAAAAAATTTTTTTTTAAATCATTGAAAATATGAATTTATCTTTTATTCTGTTAGTCGAAATAGCGGAACGGAACTATTTTCACTGGCCCGGATACCACGCTAGCGGTGTATGATTGAGAGAGAGTACAAGG
>LWDU01036306.1_pt1 | contig 15221 bp, 12 predicted proteins | sample 727161 | NCBI WGS metagenome assembly LWDU01 (sample SAMN04566230, study PRJNA314399) | hydrothermal vent metagenome | isolation source: deep sea hydrothermal plume seawater | place: Mexico: Gulf of California, Guaymas Basin | collected 2004-07-11 | reverse complement strand
CGTCAGGAAGTTTTTGCCGCGGATACAACATCACAATTCTGTCCGCAACTCGCTGCACCGTACGCAGGTCGTGGGTGACGATGATGCCGGTCACGCCGCGCGACTGTCGGACGGAAAGAATCAGATCGTCAATCCGTCGACTGTTCACCGGATCCAGCCCGGTGGTTGGTTCGTCATAGAACATGACGTCCGGGCTGAGCGCCAGGGCCCGTGCCAGCCCCACTCGTTTCTGCATGCCACCGGAAATCTCTGAGGGTCGCTTCATGACGATCTCAGCGCTAAGTCCGACTTCTTCCAGTCTCTCAAGCACCGTCTGGCGAATGTGCTGTTCGTCGTGTTCGCCCGTCTGTCGCATACCAAACGCGACGTTTTCGAAAATCGTCAGACTGTCAAACAATGCGGCTCCCTGAAACAGGTAGCCGAGTCTCAGACGTTGTTGCTGTCTTTCAAGGCCCGACAGAGTTTCGACATCCTCGCCGAACCACTTCAGCGTGCCGGAGGTCGGTCGCAGCAGTTGCATCATCACTTTCATGGTGACGCTTTTGCCACATCCACTTTCGCCCACGATGGCCACGGTTTCGCCTGCTGCGATGCGCAGGCTGACCTCCGAAAGTATGGTCTGGCTGCCGAAAACGCAGCGCACGTCAGAGACTTCAATGGCCGGTGCAGTCATTACCATGCTCCCGATATCGCCAGCGACACAGCCTGCGGCCAGATCAGATAGTAGGTCGTGTTCAGTACGACCGTCAGAAGAAAATCCATGCCCAGGATCGCGATAAACGAAAACACGAATGCCTGAGTTGCCGCGCGACCGACACCTTCAGCCCCGGCGCCGCAGTGAAATCCCTGCTGGCACGCGACAATCGCGATGCTGCAGCCAAAAAACACGCTCTTGATAAGCCCCGCCATGACGTCCCAGCCCGTGACAAACTGCACGGCATACATCCAGTATTGATGAGGATTAATGCCCAGCACCTGCCAGCTGAACAACCAGCCGGACAGAATCCCGACGGCGTCGGCAATTGCCGTCAGCATTGGAATCAAAGCCACGCAGGCCACGAACCGCGGAACGACCAGATAGCTGACAGGATCCGCTCCCAAAGCGCTGATGGCGTGAACCTGTTCAGTGACTCGCATCGTGCCGAGTTCTGCGGCCATCGCCGAACCGACTCGTCCAGCCAACATGGTCGCGGCAAGGACCGGCCCGAGTTCGGACACCAGGGTCATCGTGATGATGGCCCCCAGTCGGGACTCCATGTGCATCATCTTGAACTGCGTGTACGTCTGAACGGCCAGGACCATGCCAATAAACGTGCCTGTGACCAGAACGACGGGAACGCTGCGAACGCCGATTTCGTACAGAATCGGCACCAGCACGTGCCGTCTGGGCAGCCCGCGACGCAGCGATGCCAGCATTCGCAGCATGAAGACGACCAACCCGCCGAAACCGCAAAAAAAGTCGCGGATACTTCGGCCCAGCAGATTTATCGGATTTTCGGCAACAGCAGTGGTCATTCGGTCAGCATCCTTGCTGCGGGTATTGTATTTGAGCGACGACAGGCGGAGCGAGACCAGTTTTCAACAGCCCGCAGTGACGCAACTTTGGCTGAATCATTGAATCCTTGACGAAAAGCGAATACGCTCAGGGTACTCCTTTACCAAACATCCCGGCTTTCCATAATTCCGGGAAGTCTCACCAACGCATATTTCAGGACGTTTACGTTATGAAACCCACCTGCACGCTGCTCCTTTCACTTTTGCTGACGGGCCCTGCTCTGGCACAGGAACTCTCCGAAGCTGACCAGAATCTGATCAAGGCCGTTCGAGACGGCGGTGGTCAGGCCATGCAACTTGCGAAGAATGACACTCGCATCACGATTGCCTTCCACCTGTCCGACAAAGAAATTACCGATGACACGATCAAAATCCTGGCGGGAGCCAGCAACGTGTATTCAGTCAATCTTCGCGGCACGAAGGTGACTGACGCCGGCATGGCTCATGTTGCGGGCCTGAAGGATCTGGTCCGACTGCATCTTGAAAAGACGGCCATCACGGACGCAGGAATTGCTCAGTTGAAAGGGCTTGGGAAACTCGAATATCTAAACGTGTACGGCACGGTTGTTTCCGACGCAGCCCTGAAGGACGTCGCCGCGCTGAAGAGCCTGAAAAAACTGTTCGTGTGGGAAACAAAGGTTTCGGAAGCCGGTGAAGAGCCGTTGAAGGCGGCGCTGCCGGAACTGGAAATTGTACCTGACTTCAAACGTGACCGGGAAAAAGCAATCCTCGAAGCATCCCGAGCGGCCGAAGACGCGGCCAAAGAGATGGAAGAACTGGCAGCTCAGATTCCTGTTGATCAAAAAGCGGCTGAAGAAGCTGCCGCCAAGGCCGCCACCGCCAAGACCGAGTTGGATGCGGAAACTGCCAAGGTTGCCGCCGCGAACAAAGCCGTCACGGCCAGCGACAAATCGCTGGCTGGTGCGAACAAGGCGGTCGAGGATCTGAAGAAAAATGCCGACGCTCCAAAGGCCGTCGTCGATGCCGGCAACAAGGCACAGACCGCTGCGAAGAAGGCCGTCGACGACGCCAAGAAGGCCGCCGAAGCGGCCAAGAAAGCAATGGAAGCCAAAAAGAAAGCTTCTGACGCAGCCACTAAGGCCGCTGCCGCCGCCAAGACAAAAGCAGAAGCAACCAAAAAGAAATCCGACGAAACAATCAAGAAGGCGGCCGACCTGAAGAAGAAAGCCGAAGAGCTCAGGAAACAGGGCTAAGGTATTTACCCACGTTCCCGGGCTCTGCCCTAGAGCATTTTACTTTTTGTCGTAGCGGAAGCCGCCAAGGCTTTCGACCTGTCACTGCCGAAATTCTTGGCGAATTCCGCTACAGAACGACCGCGTGATTTTGAAAACTGCTGTAAGGCCGGATTACTACTGTTCACTGATCTCCCAGTGCTGCGCCCTCTGTAACGCACGGTCCCATCCTGCCACCAGTTCGGCGCGACGTTTCGGCTTCATCGTGGACTTGAAACGAGCGGCTTCCTGCCACTGCGTGGCGATTTCTTTTTGGTTTTTCCAATAGCCCACTGCCAGGCCCGCCAGGTATGCGGCCCCCAACGCCGTTGTTTCTGCAACCACCGGACGCACCACGGGCACGCGCAGCAGATCCGACTGAAACTGCATCAGCAGACCGTTCAGCGATGCACCGCCGTCGACTCGCAACTGCTTCAGCTTCAGACCGGAATCCGCTTCCATGGCCTGCAGGACGTCACCCACCTGATAGGCAATTCCTTCCAGTGCGGCGCGAGCGATGTGGGACTTGTTTGTGCCGCGAGTCATTCCGACCAGTGTTCCTCGAGCATATGCATCCCAGTGCGGGGCACCCAGGCCGGCAAAGGCGGGCACAAGGTAGACGCCACCAGTGTCGGCAACCTGAGCTGCAAGTTGCTCCACGTCCGAGGACTTTCGAATCAATCCGAGTCCGTCACGCAGCCATTGGACCACGGCCCCTGCGATGAAGATGCTGCCCTCCAGGGCGTACTCGGTGCGATCGCCGATTTTCCACGCTACCGTCGTCAGCAGCTTGTTCTTCGACGTCACCGGTTCCGTACCAGTGTTCATCAGCATAAAGCAGCCCGTGCCGTAGGTGTTTTTGACCATACCCGGCTTTGTGCAGCACTGCCCAAACAATGCGGCCTGCTGGTCTCCCGCGATGCCGGCAATGGGAATCGATCCGCCGAGCAACTTTGTGTCGCCGTAGATTTCACTGGACGAACGTACTGTCGGCAACATGCTGCTGGGTACGTTGAACGTCTTCAGCAATTGAGCGTCCCATTTGCCGGTGTGGATATTGAACAGCATCGTGCGGGAAGCATTGCTGGGATCAGTCACGTGAACGTTGCCGCCAGTCAGCCGCCAGATCAACCACGAATCCACAGTTCCAAACGCCAGGTCGCCCTTTTCGGCTTTCCTGCGAGCCCCCTTAACGTTGTCCAGAATCCACTGCACCTTTGTGCCCGAAAAGTACGCATCCAGAATCAGCCCGGTTTTCTTCTGGATCGTGCGATCGACCTTCTTCTTACGCAGTGCGTCGCAGATTTGGGCAGTCCGGCGGTCCTGCCATACAATCGCGTTGCCAATCGCTTTGCCGGTGTTCCTGTCCCAGACGACCGTAGTTTCTCGCTGGTTTGTGATGCCAATTGCGACGATATCGCTGGCAGTGAGTTTCGCCTTTCGCAGAACAGCTTTCGCCACTGCAAGCTGCGATTTCCAGATGTCTTCCGGATTGTGTTCCACCCAGCCTGGCTTAGGAAAATGCTGTGGGAATTCCTTTTGTGACGAGGCAACGATCGATCCGCCTTTGTCGAAGAGAATGGCCCGGGAACTGGTGGTGCCCTGATCAAGTGCCAGCACATATTTCATAAGTCGTCTCGCGATTCGTGCGCAGATAAAGAGAACGTTCCGTCCCGGTCCAAGCCTGGGTTGAAGAAAACGATTGCGGTTTTCCTATCAATTCACGGGCCACACCGCCTGATAGAACAACGCGCCAATGACGCCACCAATAATCGGGCCAACCACCGGGATCCACGAATAGTTCCAACCGGAATCACCTTTGCCTTCGATCGGCAGAATTGCGTGAGCGATTCTGGGGCCCAGATCACGAGCGGGATTGATGGCGTATCCGGTTGGGCCTCCGAGTGACAGCCCGATTGACCACACCATCAAACCGACCAACGCTGGGGCAAACCCTTTGTCGAAACCGGTATTGGGGACAAGGTTTTCCGGTGTCAGAATGGCCAGAACTCCCAGCATCAGGACAAATGTGCCGACGATCTCTGTGATCAGATTGCCGACGGTGTGAGGAATGGCCGGAGTGTTGCAAAAGCAGCCTCGAATGTTGCCGGGATTCTCGGTTTCCTTCCAGTGGGGCAGATAGGTCAGCCAGACCAAAGTTGCTCCGGCGATCGCTCCCACCATCTGTGCGGCTATATAACTGCCGACCTCGGCCCATGCAAATTTACCAATGACCGCCAGGCCAATGGTGACCGCAGGATTCAAATGAGCACCGCTGTAAGTATTCACCAGGTAGACAGCAAACGCGACGGCCAGTCCCCAGCCCGTCGCGATCACAATCCAGCCACTGTCGTTTCCAAGTGTCTTGGTGAGATTGACGTTAGCGCAGACACCATTGCCCAGCAGCACAAGAATCATCGTGCCGACGAATTCGGCGACATATGGCGACATGCGTTTAAACTCCTGAATAGAATCAGACCGAGAACCAGGTTGATTGGGCCGGTGGCGTGTGAGCGTGCGTTAAACGCGAGGTATCTCGTACCCTTTTCGTTGTTCACGGGCGAAGAAGGCGGCTGCCTGATCGTCGCCGACAATCTTTTCGTTTTTCGCGTTCCACTTAATGACACGCTTCAGCCGTGCAGCAATTCCGACCAAATGACACGTATTCATCACCTGCAGGTGAGAGTACACGTCTGAAACAGGCAGGCCACCTTCGCTGATGCAGCGATAGAAGTTGTTCTTGTGGCCCTCAAACGGCTTGCCTTTGTAAAGGTCGACCAGCTGTTCGTCGCCAAACTGGTCCTTATCCCAGTGTTCTTCGATCGGCTTGCCCGTGATTTTGCCACGCTTGACGAAGATCCGACCTTTCGATCCTTCAAACAGAATGCCGTTGTCACCACGGCTTTCCACCGTCATTTCAATCCCGCTGGCGAACGTACACTTGACAGCAAAGTCGTGCGACGCGTTGAAGGAATCTTCCTTTTGAGCGTACCCATCTTTGTATTCGATCGGGTGATTCGCATCCGTACCATCGATTGAAACGGGGCCCTGGCCTTCGCCAAGCTCGTTGATCGCCCATGACGCAATGTCAATATGATGAGCACCCCAGTCGGTGAACTTGCCGCCCGAATATTCGTACCACCAGCGAAATGTCCCGTGACAACGTTCCTGGCGGTAGTCAACCATCGGAGCCTGTCCAAGCCACGCGTCCCAGTCCAGTCCTTCCGGCACATCCTTTTTCGCAAATGGTCCTCCCGTTGGACTCCCGTTGATGCCAACGGTGACTTTCCGGATGTCGCCGAGCAATCCCTTCCGGACCATATTGACCGCACGAAGAAAATGATCCTTACTGCTGCGTTGCTGAGTTCCAATGAAAAAGACTCGGCCCTTGTATCGGCGACACGCCGAGCGGATCAATTGGTTTTCCTCCAGAGTCAACGTCAGAGGTTTCTGGCAAAAGACATGCTTGCCAGCTTGTAGAGCTTCGATGGCAATTTTCACGTGCCAGTGATCCGGTGTCGCGATGCTGACCACGTCGACGTCATTGCGATCAAGCACTTCACGATAATCGCTGTAAATTTCTGCCTTGCTATTACCGATTTTTGGATCGCTGTTCGCTTTTTCAGCGTGGCCGCGATCAACATCGCAAATCGCCACCATGTCAGCAAACCTGCTGTGATCTCTGGCATCGCCGCGGCCCATTCCTCCGATACCAATGCTGGCAAATCGAGGGCGATCATTGGGCGACTTTGTGGCAAACGCAGACTGACCTGACGGTAACAGGACCGCTCCGGCAGCGACCGAGGCAGCCGACGTTTTCAGAAATGATCGACGTGAAGATTGGCGGCTGTTCATGAATGTCTTTCGGCGGTGTGGAAACACGTGCAAAAAAGAGATCGGGATCGCAGGCTGACACACTATCCAGAATACGCCGAAAAAATCCAAGTCTGTCGCTAAGTTGTGTACTCAGAATTCAGTCGGACATATTCCTGAGTCAGATCGCTGGTCCAGAATCGGACAGATTCGGAACCGGACGCGGGACCACCGGACAATTCCAGCAGCAGGTGAACTTCCCGGTTGTCGTTCATCTGCTGAGAAAGTGCCGATTCGTTATATTCGACCGGCGTTCCGGCCTTGAAGACTTCCGTGCTGTTGATCTTCAGCGACAGAAACGACGTGTCAAAATCGATTCCGGCGTAGCCGGCAGCGGAAGTGATCCTCCCCCAGTTCGGGTCGTTTCCGGTGATCGCGGTCTTGACCAGAGCGCTTTCGGAAATCTCTTTGGCGACTTTGAACGCCGCTTCACGAGTTTCGAAACCCGTCACATCGACGGTGACGAAATGTCCGGCTCCTTCAGCATCACGAATGATGTCGGTGGCCAGCTTTTCACAAATCTGTTGCACGGCATCACGCACTGTCTTGTGATCGTCGACGGTGACCGGAGCAGCATTCGCGGCACCGTTGGCGAAAAACAGCACGGTGTCGCTGGTACTCATGTGGCCGTCAACGCTGATGCAGTTGAACGTCCGGTCAACACCGTAGCGAAGCATCTCATCACACTGCTCCGCTGACAGCGATGCGTCTGTCATGATCACCGCCAGCATCGTCGCCATGTTGGGAGCGATCATGGCGGCACCTTTGGCGGCGCCGGCAATTTGAATCGTGCCGGTACTGAGTTTCACATCGTCTGAAATCTGTTTGGCAAACGTGTCGGTCGTCATCATCGCGGTGGCGGCTGAATTGTACGCAGCGCCGGATGTATCGAGTGCTTCAATGGCCGCCGGAATCCCTGCGGAAATGATATCCATGGGCAGAGTGACGCCAATAATACCCGTAGAGCACACCAGCACGTCGTTGGCATCGCATCCCAGGCTGGCAGCGACGTCGGCTGTCATCTGTCGGGCGTCTTTGAGTCCCTGCTCACCCGTGCACGCATTGGCATTGCCCGAGTTGATAATCACAGCCCGAGCTGTCTGGGAGGGGACCCGTTCCCCGGAGATAATGACCGGCGCACCGAGAACCCGGTTGGTGGCAAAGACCCCCGCCACAGCGGCCGAAAATTCTGAGACAAACAGAGCAAGGTCCGGTTTTCCGCTCTCTTTGATGCCGCAAGTGGTGCCGGACGCAGTGAAACCGGAAGGAAGCGATGCACGGTTCATGTTTAACTTCTGGATTAGGAATGCTCGTGAAATTAGTGTCGTAGCGGAAGTCGCCCAGACATTCGGCTTATCACGTACAGCACCGAAAGTCTGGGCGACTTCCGCTACGTAAAACCGCTTGCGGCCGGTCCCATGCTACGTATCTGCCCAACTTCACAACCATTCATGACGACACCACTGCCGCGACGTTTCAGCACGGCAACATTCCGGTCCGTTGATCCAGTCCCAGCAGCAGGTTCATATTCTGCACGGCAACTCCGCTGGCGCCTTTGATCAGATTATCCGTCGCAGAAAATACGACCAATTGATCGCGGTTCAGGCGGACGGAAATGTCGCAGAAGTTCGTACCAGAAACATGCTTGGTGGCGGGAATGTGATCGACGACACGAATGAAAGGCTGCTTAGCGTAGAATTCCCGCAGCACCGTCAGTAATTCTTCAACGGACTTCGGTGACTTCAGGCGAGGATACATCGAACACAGGATCCCCCGGTCCATGGGCATCAGGTGAGGATTGAAAGCGACCTGCACCTGCGTACCACCAATGTCGGTGAGGACCTGTTCAATCTCCGGCGTGTGGCGGTGAGTGCCGATGCCGTAGGCGGTGACCGATTCGTTGCATTCGGCGTACAGCGTGCCCAGTTTCGGACTTCGGCCTGCTCCGCTGACACCGCTCTTGGCGTCAATGATGATGCCGTCGGGGTCAATGAGTCCACTGGCCAGCAGCGGCGCAAGACCAAGTATTGAGGTGCTGGTGTAGCAACCCGGGTTCGCCACCAGGTCGGCACCTGGGATTTGGTCCATGTACAGTTCAGGTAATCCGTAGACTGTATTGCTCAACCGCGTCGGGTCGGTGTGAACGTGGCCATACCATTGTTCATAGACGCCGGGATCGTTCAGGCGGTAGTCGGCACTCAGGTCAACGACACGGCAACCGGCGTCCAGCAGGTGCGGAACCGCTTCCATACTTGCGGTGTGTGGCAGCGCGCAGAAGACGATGTCGGCTCGTGCACCCACTTCTTCGGCCGAAAGGTTTTCGCAACACAGATCAAATTGCCCGGTCAGTGACGGATGGATTTCGCTGATATGTGGCTTTGTCTTCTGGCGAGTCGTCAGGGTCGTGACCTCCGCCTGGGGATGACGAGCCAGGATCTTCAGCAGTTCCAAAGCCGTATAGCCGGTGGCCCCAAGTATCGCAATTCTCGCCATCGTTTTGCCCATCAAATGCATTTTGCCGAAGTTTTACTGTCTGTCACGGCGACTTCTCTCCGAAGACTCGCGTTTATGGAAGCATGGCTTCCGAAGTGCCTGCAGAGCCCCACTTTACAGACTATTTGTCGGAAATGAGGTTCGGTCCCCCTTCTAATTACGGCTTCAAGTCCCCACAACTACCCTGATTTTCTCTCGTTTGGTTTGGTATCGAGGAGATTTGCAGGGAAATGCTGTGTTTGCTTTTCAAACTGGTTGAATGCCGTCAGAATGCTCGGCCCTTCTGCGCACCGGACTGTTCGGAAATATCAACCCAAAACCAGCCGATGGCGACGGTGTGTCGCCCGCCCGCGATTGTCCATCATAACAAGGCAAATCTCTTACCATGGCCAACGTCGCTTCGCTTGCGTCTGACGCTCTGACTGCCGGCAACGGTATTCTTCGACTCGCTCCCACCTGGGTGCCTCGATCCTTTCTTCAGCCGGGCCGTCGCCTGAAGTTGCATCCGGAGGACTATTACGCGCTGGGGATGAACCGCGGGGGAATTGATGAACGCTGGTTCGGTTCCACGACCGAAGCAGCCAATGAGAACCGCAACGAAGACGAAGGTCTGTCGTATTGCGTCCACAATGGCGAACGTTTTCAGTTGCGAGACGTTGTCGCGGAATTGAAGGATCAGATCATCGGCGAGCATATCTGGAACACATTCCAGAAGTGGCCCGTGTATTCCAAATTCTTCGACAACATGGGACCGATCCCTCACCACATGCACCAGAGTGCCGAACAGGCGGCGCTGGTCGGACAGGAAGGAAAGCCGGAAAGCTATTACTTCCCGCCTCAGATGAACCAGATCGGAAACAACTTTCCGTATACCTTCATGGGCCTGGAACCGGGCACAACGAAGCAGGATGTTATCGACTGCCTTGATCGGTGGAACGATGGCGAAAACGGTTTGCTGGATCTGTCGAAGGCGTATCGACTGAAACCCGGGACCGGCTGGCTGATCCCACCATGCGTACTGCACGCACCGGGATCGTTGGTGACCTACGAACCACAGTGGGGCAGCGACGTGTTCGCGATGTACCAGAATCTGGTCGAAGGTCGCGAGGTTCCCCGCAGCCTGCTGACGAAGGATTTCCCCGCAGAACACCACGACGATAATACCTACATCGTTGAGGCACTGGACTGGGATAAAAACATCGACCCGCAGTTCAAGGATAACAATTACCTTGAACCGATCGTCAGCGAGCAGGGCGACGGCTGGTGCGACAAGTGGATCGTCTACGGAAAAGTCGACGGCAAGCAGTTGTTCACCGCTAAGGAATTGACTCTGCAACCCGGAGCCAAATGCACAATCAAAGACGGCGGTGCCTATTCCTGGATCACAGTTCAGGGAATGGGGAAGATCGAAAACATGCACCTGCAGTCGCCCGTCATGATTCGTTTTGGCGAAATGACTGAAGATGAAGTCTTCGTCGTCGCCAGCCGCGCGGCCGAGGGAGTCACTTTCGAAAACACCGGCACAGAGCCGCTGGTTGGGCTTCGGTACTTTGGCCCCGACGCCCAGTCCGATGCACCAGACATGGGCGCGTATCGGAAGTAAGTTCGGCCCGACGACAAATCACCGATCCGTTCCGTTTTCATCAAACAACGATTTCGATCAGGAAAGACCTATATTATGTCAGCACCCAAACTGCACAACGCCATGTGGCCCGGACTTGTTGGTAAAGGCGACGACGAAGGTCAGGAGCCGCCGATCGGCCTGAAGGAAATGCTTGAACTGACGGCTGCGGCAGACGTCAACGGCCAGAAGTATGATGGCATTGACTACTTTCTGTTTCTGCCACATACCAATCCGGAAGCCAGCGACGACGAGCTCAAAGAAATCGCCGATATGATTTCGGGGTTCGACTTCAATGTCGGTTCACTGGTCGCTCCAGTATGGCCAGGCACGGTTGGCGATTCTGCCATGGGCGACGATGAAGCTCGCGGCAAGTTCCTGGACGCCGTCAAGATGGCCTGCCGTATCGCCGGAGTCTTCAACGATCACGGTGTGCGCAAGTATGGCTGCATTCGCATCGATTCCGCCGAATTCGGCATTGAAAAGTGGCGTGAGGACACCAAAGCCAACACGTCAAAGATCGCGGCGACGTTCAAAGAAGCGGCCAGGATCGCAGCCGATCACGGAGAACGGCTGGCAGCGGAAGGCGAGATTTGCTGGGCCGGCATGCACAGCTGGAAAGACATGCTGGACCTGCTGGAAGAAGTTGGCATGCCGGAATCGCTGGGCTTCCAGGCAGACCTTGCTCACACGTATCTCTATACGCTGGGTTATAACGCTCCGGAACACGCTCTGGTGCAACCAGGCTACAGCGATGAAGAATTCTACGCTGCCTACAAGACCATGACCGATAAGCTGCGGCCGTGGACCATTGATTTCCATGTCGCTCAGAACGACGGTGAAGTCCACGGTGCGGGATCACACGACAAAACCGGCAAGCACTGTCCGGCCGACGATCCGAACGGAAAACTGGATATCGTCAAATGTGCCGGCTACTGGCTGGAAGGTGCTACTGAACGAGGCATGCAGCATATCTGCTGGGACGGATGCATGTTCCCCAACGAAATGCTGGAGAACCCGTCGACGTGGAATACGATCCTGGACACGATGGTCAAGGTCCGCGACTCGGGCACGTGGTCGTAACCAGAAGCGTAGTGCTTCGTTAAGTCTTAGTTTTGGGGTAGCCGGAGTCGCCAGACTTCGGACGAAGTAGAGAAAAACCTCCGAACTCTGGCGAGTTCGGCTACGGACCAACCCTAATTCTTAGACTTGACAGGCCAGTAGTTATTAAATTCACGATGACCAATTCCGCGATAGTGCGTTCCCATTGGTCGTTCTTCATTAATCGCAGATCATTGGGATCCACCTGAGAAAGGGAACACGTACATGCCTCAAAAGCCGCTCAACATCGGACTCATCGGCTACGGCTTCATGGGTCGTACTCACAGTAACGGCTACAAGCGAGTCAACGACTTCTTTCCTGAATTGCAGTACCGACCCATTCTGAAAGCTGTCTGCGGACGCAACGCTGAAAATGCTCAGGCATTTGCTGACCAGTGGCAGTATGAAAGCGTCGAAACCGACTGGCGGGCTCTGCTCGCTCGCGACGATATCGATGCAGTCGACATCTGCACGCCCAACAACTTCCACGCGGAAATCGCGATTGCCGCAGCCGAGGCGGGGAAAATGATTCTGTGCGAAAAACCACTCGCACTGAATCCGGCAGAAGGCGAGAAGATGATCGCCGCCGTCGAAAAGGCGGGTGTGGCCAATACCGTTTGGTACAACTATCGCCGAGTTCCCGCCGTCAGTCTTGCCAAGAGACTGATCGACGAAGGTCGGCTTGGAAGAATCTTCCACTACCGAGCCAACTTTCTGCAGGACTGGACGATTAATGAAGACCTGCCGCAGGGGGGGGCCGCACTGTGGCGTCTGGATGCGAAAGCAGCCGGGTCCGGCGTGACCGGTGACCTGCTGGCTCACTGCATCGACACCGCGATCTGGCTGAACGGCTCCATCACCGACGTTAGCGCGATGACCGAGACCTTCGTCAAGGAACGCATGCATACTGAAACCGGCAAGGTCGAACCCGTGACGATTGACGATGCCTGCACGTTTATGTGCCATTTCGACAATGGGTCACTCGGCCTGTTCGAAAGCACTCGCTACGCGCGCGGTCATAAGGCTCTGTACACGCTGGAAATCAACGGAGAAAATGCATCCATCCGCTGGGATCTCCACGACCTGCATCGCCTGGAATACTTTGATCATGCTGATGATTCAGTGGTTCGAGGCTGGCGTTCGGTGCACTGTACAGATGATGACATGCCGTACATGGATAAGTGGTGGGTGCCTGGCCTGCAGATCGGTTACGAACACACATTCGTGCATCAGGTCGCCGATTTTCTGAAGAGTATTGAAACCGGCGAGCCGTGCAGTCCGACATTCCGGGAAGCTCAGGAAACGCAGCAGGTCTGTGACTCAGTGCTGGAAAGTGCCCGGACTCGTCAGTGGAAGGACGTGGGATAGTGCGTGTCGCACGGACGTGTAACGGGGCCGGCGAGCCATTCTGCAGCTGAACGGTGGCGGCAGTCGCTACACTTCGGTGGAGCGCGCTCTGGCCTTTTCCCTGGCCAAAGCTATACTTTGTACCTGACGCATAGAGACACGGCGGTTGGAAGTTGCTACTTCCAGCCGCCGTTGTTCTTAATTGTTTCTAGAACCTGTCACCAGCTAATGTCTGCGGCGAACTCGCGCGGACGGCTCGTGTCCTTGCTGCCTGTCAAAATAAAACAAACACCGAATCACTGTCTGAACCAGACGCCTTCAGAAATTCACAAGCGGGGTCCTGTTATGGAACGTCAGCCGATCTCAAAGGAAGGTTACGCCAAAGTTCGCGCTGAAATTAAGGAACTGGAGGATCAGAAACCAGCGATTCTCGAACGCATCAAGCTTGCGCGCGAAGAAGGGGACCTCAAAGAAAACGCGGAATACCACGCCGCTCGCGAACATCTGGCCCACGTTGAACGGCAAATCGGGGAAAAACGAGTCAAGGTGTCAAACTGCGAGATCGTGGACAAGGCGAATATGCCCAAGGGTGTGGTCGTTTATGGTTCTCGCGTCACCGTCAAAGACCTGTCTGACGGCATGGAAGAAATCTACGAAATGGTCGGTCCCGGTGAAGAAGATTATGACGGCGATATCCTCAAGATCCTGACTTCCAGCCCGCTGGCCCAGGCCATGATCGGCAAGAAAGTCGGTGATAAATTTGAGGCTGACATCCCCGCCGGAACTTTGAAGATGCAGGTAGCGTGTCCGGAAAGCGGTTCTTTGTCGTGGCCGGTGGCAGCTGAAATTTCAAAATTTTCAGTGGCCGGTCGCTTTGATTGTCGCTGCTGGCCTTTGCGCAATCCGCCGACCAGATCACGGCTACAAGCTGACAATCCGATTGTGAGTGGTGTTGTCCAATCGCCGGATGCCCACTTCACAATAGACGCTGTAAGGATTCTTCAGCTGAATCGATATGTCGTTGTGCTCATCGCAGTCTGCAGCAGCATGCGACGTGAACTGCAGCTTCTTCTTCGACTGCCGCACTCAATTCCGATGAGGACGCAATCTCAGAACCCACATGCTCGCTGCCATGATTTGGTGATCCGAAGACGGGCCGTTATCGTTCGCTACCCTGCCCTGCCCATTCGCCCCATCACCGATTGAGGACGCCCGATGAAACATCGAATAGTGGAAGAACTTCACGGCGTTGGGGTCTTCGTTGCGATCGTATGGGCCGTATTCGTTCTTGACGCATTTCTACCTGGCGAATTCAACGACTTCGGGCTTTCACCACGTTCCGTGACCGGGCTCACAGGTATCCTGACGATGCCGTTTCTGCATGGTGGCTGGGACCACCTGCTGGGCAACACTGTGCCGTTGGTTGTGCTGTTGTGTCTGCTGGCCGGGTCACGAGCCAACACCTACACCATCGTTCCGCAAATTGTCGTGCTGGGAGGAATTCTGCTGTGGGTATTTGGTAGAGGAGATACGGTGCATGTCGGCGCAAGTGGATTGATCTATGGACTGATTGCGTTCCTTATCGTGGCAGGTTTTCGAGAAGGACGATTGGTTGCGCTGGCGATTGCCGTCTTCGTCGGATTTACATACGGTGCCACGTCGATTAGTGGAGTCCTGCCTACGGTCGGTCCGGGTATCTCATGGGATGGACATTTGATGGGTGCCATTGCTGGCGCCATCGTTGCTCGCATAGCCGTGACCCCGGACCGCGCAACGGTGAAAGCTGATTTTCGACCGTAAACTACGAGCTCTGCTGGTGAGCACTCATGAGGTTCTGCCGTTCTTGATACTAGCACGCAGCGCCAGCAAGTGTATTTCCTAAACTCACGAGACCCACTCGCTTGCGTTGCGAGCTTGGTGTGAATCGCAGGTGTTGTTGGCTGAGTCGTTGAAACGGTGAGATTTTAGCACGGAAGGAGACGGAAAAAATCAAATCCTAC
>LWDU01044245.1_pt1 | contig 15222 bp, 15 predicted proteins | sample 727161 | NCBI WGS metagenome assembly LWDU01 (sample SAMN04566230, study PRJNA314399) | hydrothermal vent metagenome | isolation source: deep sea hydrothermal plume seawater | place: Mexico: Gulf of California, Guaymas Basin | collected 2004-07-11 | reverse complement strand
ATAAAATTGAATTAGACAAAATAAAAAAAGCAATGCTGGGTGACAATGTTGCCCCATTAATGCTCCCATCCAAGGTCATAAATGTAGAAGATATACCAAAACTTGGTACCGGAAAGACCGACTTTAGTGCAGCCAAAAAGGTGGTTGAAGTCCACATTAGTTAATACGTAGATGCCGGAACTGCCAGAAGTTGAAACCACCCTGCGTGGACTCTCACCACTAATAACAAATAAAACAGTAACCAGGGTTAATATCTATCAAAAAAACCTTAGATGGAAAGTACCAGGGCATATCACCTCAACCCTGAATAACTGTAAGGTAAATGGCATTGAAAGGCGTGGCAAATATTTACTAATTAGGTTCGATGTCGGCACCCTATTAATGCATCTCGGGATGTCCGGCTCGATAAAGGTTGTTAATCAAAGTGAATTATTAATAAAGCATGACCACTTTGAAATATGCTTTGATGATAAAACCTGCATGAGGCTTAACGACCCTAGAAGGTTTGGCTCTGTCCTATTCACAAAAGACGGTAAACATAAGTTATTATCAAACCTTGGAGTCGAACCGTTGAGCGAAGAGTTTGACTATTACCACCTATTTAAAATATCAAGAAACAAGACTCAAAACATTAAGACCTTCATTATGGACAGCAAGGTTGTGGTTGGTATTGGAAACATTTATGCATGCGAAAGCCTGTACATGTCCAAAATTAACCCAAAAACTCAATCTGGCAAGGTCTCTCATGCCCGCTACAAGTTACTTACAACGTCAATAAAGGAGATACTATCTAAAGCTATAGATGCTGGAGGAACAACACTTCAAGACTTTGCCCAAGTTGACGGTAGGCCTGGTTATTTCAGCCAAACCTTGTCTGTTTACGGTCGCGAAGGTGAAAAATGCAACACATGCAATGGTAAAATATCAAGAATCGTACAAAACCAAAGGTCGACCTTTTATTGCACCAAATGTCAGAACTAGACACTCCACAAGAAATATTCGAAAGCAATTGTTCAACCAACTCTGAGCCATTTGCACTTCAAAACTTAGGCAGCTATATGGAGCCAGAGTTTAGTGAAAACTGTATCGTCATAATAGACCCAGGGATGGCAATACATAACATGGCTTATGCAGTCGTTCGGCATCAGGGAGAGCTTTATTTTCGTCAATATCTTGAAAGAGGAAGATCCAAGTTCTTAGTGTCCTTAAATACCAATTTTCAAGATATCGAACTAGATGACGACTTTGAGGTTGTCGGCTGTGTGGTTCAACAGAAACAGCGCAAACAGAAGCCACTGCACTACTATCACCTCAACAAGGACACAAAGGAATTGGAGTTCAGCGCCAACGGCAAAACCAAACAAAACTAGAATGGAAAAAAAAGTTCACCTTATTTTTAGTATCGTAATGTCAGGATTTATGATCAGCATCATGTCTTTCGTTGTTACATTTATTAATATAGGTTGGACAGATCAGACCATAGAAAAATGGCTGTCAAGTTTCGTTGTTGCATGGGCTATTGGTTTCCCGCTGTTGTTTATGTTTGCACCGATATTCAAAAAATCCATAACTAAGTATTTATCTAGCAAGTAAGCGTAAATCTTGCATAAAATCAAGATCTCCATATAAGGTGAGCCATTCTGCCTGAGTTGGTACCGTCACGTCTATAAGAGAAATACTTATCATCCTGCTTATATGTGCACTGGTCACCGCCACTAATATTTCTTACCTCGAGTCCATTTAATATAATTCTAGCCGCCTGATATATGTCTAACTTATATTTACTTTTATAGCCAATAAATGCGCCCTCAAGAGATTTATCTTTGTCGATGAATTGCTGATAAACGTCATCGCCAACCTCGAAAGCTGATTTCGAAATTGCAGGTCCAAAATGCACCAACAAGTCATCACCATTAAAGCTATCGACAAAAGACTCTATGACACCATTAACTATACCCTTCCATCCTGCATGAGCAACACCGACACGCTCTCCATCCCTGCTGCATGCAAATATTGGCAGGCAGTCTGCTGTAAGAATTACACAAACCAATCCGCACTCTGTTGTAACCGATGCATCGGCGCAATCAATGTGGACACTATCATCATCTACACAAACACTGGAGTGGACCTGCTTAAGCCATCTAGGTTCAGAAGGGAGCTTATACAGTTTTGACAATAAATCTCGATTCAGCTGAACCGAGCTTGTATCATCGCCAACATAAATGCCTAAATTAAAATTACTGTAGCGCCCGACACTTTTACCACCATCAATATAGCGAGATGTCGAGACTATACTCACATTATCTGGAAATGCAGTTTTATGTCTGATCAAAATCGGCTAACGCCTCGAGGAGAGTCTTTAAGTCTTGCGGTAGTGGCGCCTCCCATGACATCTCCTCACCTGACATTGGGTGCGTGATGGTAAGCCTTTTTGCGTGCAGTGCTTGTCGATTAAAGCCCTTCAGTGACTCCTTTAATTGATGGTCCGCCTTCTTTGGAAAGCGGAGCTTACCGCCATACATAGGGTCTGCTATTAGTGGATGTCCAATATGCGACATATGTACACGAATCTGGTGAGTTCTGCCTGTTTCGAGCACCGCCTTGACGTGGGTGTGATGGGCAAACCTTTCAATCACACGGTAATGGGTTATCGCCTCTTTACCACTATCAACTACCGCTTGCTTTATCCTGTCCTTAGGGTCACGTCCTATCGGTTCATCTACAGTCCCTCCCGAAATCATGTGGCCATAGACTATAGCAGAATATTCCCTTGAGACTTGGTGTGTCTGTAATTGCTCAACCAATTTTTTTTGTGATACCTCATTACGAGCAACCACCATAAGTCCTGAGGTATTTTTATCAAGCCTATGAACAATACCAGCCCTGTCTAAGTTCTCTAGACTAGGATCGTAATACAGAAGAGCATTAGCCAAAGTCCCGGTCCAATTTCCTGCCCCAGGATGAGTGACCAGTCCTACCGGTTTATTGACAACAATTATGTCTTCATCTTCGAAAACAATATCTAAGTCAATATCCTCTGCAATCCAATTAACTGATCGCTCTTTTAGCATTGTCAGATTAACAATTTCACCACCAACAACTTTGTCCTTCGGTTTGAATGATTTCTCTTTAATTAATGCTCTACCAGACTTAACCCAGGCACTAATCTTAGACCTGGAGTAGTCTGGCAACATTTCAGATAGGGCTGTATCAATACGACATCCAGCAAAACGCTCTGGAATAATGACCTTTAAAACACTCATAAGCGCTATTTTACAGGTAATAAAAATAACTACCTGTTATGTCTTTAATAAATTTATCGAAATTTATTAAACAAAACTAGTAATAATCTAAATGATAGGCAGATGACCCACTTTAACCAGTATAAGGGTTTCTTCATCGACATAAGGAAAGTGCTCACTAAAGTGCGTACTCCTTAACCAACTACCTTCTTTGTACTCTCCATGCTCATCAATAAATTTACCTTTTATAACTACTATTTCTTCCCCTTTTGGGTGTTCGTGAGGAGGGAAATATGAGCCTGGCTCAAACTTAACAAAGCTTGTTGTGTGGCCAGATTCTGCGTGCTCTTTCTCTAGTGGCAATCTAAAGACTCCATCTGTAGGACTCTTAATACAGCTATCATCTTTGATTATTGTATTGACACTTTTAGAAAAATTCATATTTAATAACATAATTAAAGCCTAGGTTTCATTGTTAGAAAAATCATCTCCCAAGGGACGAGAAGAGTTCCAAACTACTAATAAACTACTTGAGGTCATAGCTAGAGCAGCCAGAAGTGGGTTTAATTGACCAGTTATCGCTAACGGGATTGCTATAGCGTTATAAAGAAATGCCCAACTTATGTTTTGTCTGATTCTTTTCTTAGTGCTCGCGATGAGATCAAGTGCGCCCTGAACACGATTCAAATCTTTACCTGGGATTACCACATCTGCAGCCTCTGCAGCTAAGGCTGTTGGCACACCAAAGGCTATACCTAAATCAGCAGAAGCCAAAGCTGGAGCATCATTACTACCATCACCAACCATTATCACATTTTCACCTTTATTTCTGAGCTGCCTAATAACCGCCTCTTTGGCTTCTGGCGGTATACCCGTATAACACTCATCCACATATTTTTCATAGCCACTAGAGTGCTCTGAACCTGTCAATAAAACTACTTTTCTGTCAGCCCTCATATCTTTTATAAATGTCTCTAATTCTGAACGATGCTTATCCTGTGTAACTATTGCGCCATTAATCTTACCTTCCCATCCAACATAAGAAATTACATATTTATCGGTCTTATATTTATTAATTTTATCTTTAATAACTGAAGTCGACTTCCAACCAAATAAATTAATCAGCTCTTTACTTCCTACAACTACATTCAAACCTTCAATATCAGCACTTGCGCCCTTACCTGGGTATATTTCTAAGTTCGATATCTCTCTCTTTGGGCCGAGCTCTGAAATCACTTTTGCTATCGGATGAGTGCATTGGTGTTCTATCGCAGCAGCATTATCTATTGCTATAGATTCTCCTACATAATCTATAACACTCATTTGACCTGCAGAAAGGGTTCCAGTCTTGTCAAAAGCAATAGTTGAGTATTTATTATTCTTCTCAAAAATATCACTACTAGTGAAAATAATTTTACTCTCTAGTCCCTTGCTTATTGTGTGTGCTATGGTTAATGGTGTTGCCAGACCAAAGGTACAAGGGCAGGATACAATTAATGTTGTCATTCCTGCAAGCAATGCGAAGCTAACCTCTACTCCATTTAGTAGCATTATTATTGTTACAGTGAACGCCAAAAATAAAACTAGAGGCACAAAAATTCTAGCAATTTTATCAACTATACTGGTGCTTCCAGAGGCTGAACTCTGCATACTTCTAAAGATATTGGATAAGTTCTCGACTTGACTCACAATTTCATCACCTACAGTCAACTCAATTTCCCCCTCAACTATAGTTACACCACCAAGAACTTTTTCTCTCAAAGTTCGACTTACCGGGAAAGGTTCTCCAGTAATTAATGATTCATCTATTGCCGCCTGGCCTTTAACAATTTCACCGTTAACTGGAACATTCTCGCCTTCCTTTATTAATAACCTGTCATGAGGTTTTAGTTCATCTACATGAATATCGATAATATTTCCATTCCTAATAACATGAACTTCTGACAAAGACCAATTGTTAATTATTGTATTTAACTCGCTTGTGGCATTTATCTTCGCAGTATGCTCAAAATACCTTCCAACACTTACCACACCAACTATCATTGAAGATACATCAAAATAGTAATCTATACCGCCCATATAAATCTGTCCTACACTATAACCATAAGCGGAAAGTATTGCTATAGCGAGTAGATTATCCATATTTAGTGTTTTAGCCCTAATTCCAATATAAGCGCCTCGCATAATTGGCATACCAATAAAAAATACCAATATAGTAGTAAAAAATAACATAGCACGTGGAACAATGTAAAAGTTCATATATGCAAGTGGCTTTAATTCTTCAATAGAAACTAGACCTAAGTCTAGAGGATAGAAGAATGCAATATTTAGCATCATTACTATCCCTGCAAGTGTGGCTGCAATTATAGTTTTTAGTAATGTTCTGTCACTCTCGATGCTTCTTTCAAATTCTTTGTCTTTATAGGAATATGCCCTATATCCAGCAAAACTTAATTTATCTACTAACTCAGACTCTTTGATAATATCTGGCTTGTAAATTATTCTAGCGCTCGATGTTGCATAGTTAGTTGAGACATATGAAATACCTTCAACCATCTCGCCAAGCTTCTTAATCAACACTTCGCATGATGAACAGTGCATTCCGTCAATCTTTAGATAAGATTCTAGCTCATCGCTCTTAACCTTTACAGGAATATCTCTTTTAGTCTGACTGACATCATTAAGATAATTAGGGCCAAATGTATTAAATACACTTAGACAGCCATGACAACAAAAAACATTACCATTTTCAGATACAGGCTTTAGTAAGATTGGGGCTTCGCAGAGTTTGCAGTTGCTATTCATCAACAAATAATTTATTTAAAATGAATTTAATGATAAACACATATAGATTTTATAAGCTAATATTTAAAAACAAAATCAAAACATACAATTATTAGCATGATAGAGAATTTAATTTAGCCAAAAAAAACCTAACCTCATATTGCTATAAGGTTAGGAAAAAGGAGCACATTTAAAAACTAGAAATCTAGCGCTTTGGAATTTCTTAAGCTAGAAAAGTACAAAAAGAATGAATATATTAGGATTGTTCCGAACACTCCTAACATGGCTCCATATATAAGCCAATCACCTTCCCAAGCGGCATTTCTACGCGGCATACCAGCAGCACCAGCGACAAGGAAAGTATAGAACAAACCTATAAATGATAGGAAGAAGTACTTTATACATTTCCTAGCTGTACTGTCATTAATTGTACGGTTCGTCATTAATGGGTAATGGTAATAAAGCATACCCATCCATATCATACTTATCGCAATAAGTACTGACATCGCATGGCCACCAGCCCAGACTGTTCCATGTAACTTGAAGTTCCAAGCAACATTACTAATTACAATAGCAGTTACACCATCAAGAATATACATTACAAAACCACCGAGTATTAAAAATACTGCAGGAGTTGCAACCAATCCATGCTTCCATATTGTGGCAAGAATAGTAAAAATAGTAAGAGCTCCACCTATCGCTGTTGCGAAACTCATTATATTTCCGTGATAAGCAAAAGTAGATGGTAATGCTGGGTACATTGTAAAGAAGTGATGGAAGAATGAAGTTATGGAAGTAACCAACAATATCCATAAAGCAAGATTAGCAATCTTGTCACTATATAGCCTCCTTGAGCCATCTGCTGTACATAAAGGTAAAGTTGCATATACCGCACCAACAATCATTATTGCCATAGCTTCCATTAGGTTGTGAGCAAATATATAAAATATAAACTCAAATACAACCGGTTTAACAGCCCAGGCAATCCATTCAGCAGGGATAATGCCATATAGATGTAATAAAATAGGACTTGCTGTGGCTAGAAGTGGTAGCCCTGTTATTAAAAGAACAAGAACTCCCATTATCATTCCTATCATTCCAGGGTCCTTCAATGATCTTTCAGCTAACTGAAGTTCATCATGTTTCTTCTCAAAGAACGACATTCTTAGTATCTTAATTGGATACGTCAATATCATTGAAAGAAGAACAAACGCTATTCCGGTAAAGCCTATTACTAAAGCTGACATGCTCCACTGACCAGTCATAACTCCTACAACAGGCAATGGAAACATTACAGTATAAGTAACATGGAATCCCATAAGCACCGCAACAGTTAACAGTAAGGCGCCAACATTCATTAGTATGTAAGTAAGAGCAACTAATATTCCATCTGCTCTTTTACCTAAACAAGCGCCAGCCCTATGTAGGCTCATAGCCACCATCAGCTGAAAAGCAAATGGGAAAGCCATTGCTGCACCATGTAAAGTTATATTTTGATAGTACCAATGAGAACCAAGATCAAAAAGTTGTATTGCCGGCATTGATAAACCAAGAACTGCGGCTATAGTTAGCCAAACAAAACTTGTCATTGCCATCAAGGCAGGCCATGAATTTATAGGATTAAGATCGCTCTCCTCCATTTGAAACATACGCCCAAAAAATGGCGCTTTTTGTATTAATGTATTTGCTACAGACATATTTATCTCTCCTTTATTTTTCTGCTACAGTTATAACGCTTCTCATACCATGATGATTTACACCACAATATTCAAGACACCTAACCATATAAACACCTGGCTTATCGAACGTGTGCACTAAAGCACTTGCAGTCTCCAGCCCAGGCATTAACATCATTGTAAATAATAACCCTCCATCTGGGTGATATAGGGCAAAACTATGCATAGTATCTTCGCTCTTAGCTAGAAATCTTACTGTATCACCAACTTTAAAACTTCTTTCGCTCATATCGAACTTCCAAGATGTGGCAGAAATGTCAACATCTTTAACGTTAGACAATTCAGCATTAGCCTCTACAAATGTTGGCATATATTTCACACTTGCAAAGTTAATTACAAAAAATGAAATTAACACTACAGCTATCCATAAGTACCTTGTACTTGTATATTTTTCTGCTGGCGTATCTGCAGCTACGTTGTCAACAAAAGCTTTCTTATTAACCACACTAAAAAATATAATAAGGAAAGGGATTTGCATTAATAATGTAATTACTAAAGCCCCCCAACTACTATAAATAAAATCAGTCATTTTTACTCCTCCTTTTTTTATTATTATTAAATTACAAAATTAAAGTTTACTTATTTAATAGCTAAGATTAATTATGTAACTACACATCTTCTTTCAAACACTCTGAATGAAAATTTATATGTTCTCCTATAAACGTTGATATAAAGTGGTAGCTGTGATCATAGCCATCCTGCAGCCTTAAATTTAAATCAACACCATTTTCTTTACAAGCTTTCAAAAATTTCTCTGGGTATAACTGAGTATCTAGAAATTCATCGTTAGTACCCTGATCGATAAATAATGGCATAAACGAATTCTCCTTAACCAAATAGGTTGCATCATACTGCTCCCATGAATCTTTATCAGGTCCTAGATAGGTATTAAAACAGTCCTTACCCCATGAGCTTTGAGATGGATTGTATATTGGAGCAAAAGCTGAAACAGACTTGTACTTTTCTGGATTCCTTAGCGCACAAACAAGTGCACCATGACCTCCCATTGAGTGACCAAATATTGATTTATTGCCTTTAGTTATAGGTAAAAAATCTTCTACTAGCTTGGGCAACTCATCAACAATGTAATCATACATTTGATAATTGTCGATCCACGTCGAAGTAGTTGCATTAACATAAAACCCTGCACCCTGCCCAAGGTCATATCTATCAGGGTAATCTGGAACGTTATCTCCTCTAGGTGATGTGTCAGGAATAACCAGTGCAACTCCATTTTCCGATGCGTACCTTTGTGCACCAGCCTTTGTCCTAAAATTATCGTCAGTACAAGTAAGTCCAGATAGCCAATAAATTGATGGAACTTTAGTGTGTTCTGCTTGTGGTGGTATGTAAATTGAGAACGTCATATCACAATTACAGCAATTTGATTTGTGTTTATAGCGTCTTAAATAGCCGCCAAACTCTTTAAAATTTTCGATCTCTTCCATTATATTAAAATATTATTACAGATCTAATGCTTTCTCCAGAATGCATCAAATCAAAAGCCTTGTTTATATCTTCCAGTCCCATAGTATGAGTTACCATAGGGTCTAAAATTAATTCTCCATTCATATATCTGTCTACATAGCCAGGCAATTCGGTGCGCCCCTTGACTCCACCAAAAGCAGAACCTTTCCAAGTCCTTCCGGTTACCAGTTGAAATGGTCTAGTAGATATCTCTTGACCCGCTCCTGCAACGCCGATTATTGTAGATACTCCCCAACCCATATGACAACACTCAAGAGCTTCTCTCATTAGGTGTACATTACCGACACACTCAAAAGAATAATCGACACCGCCATTTGTCATTTCTACTATTGCCTCTGTTGTAGATACACTCAATTTATTTGGATTGATAAAATCTGTAGCTCCAAGACTCTTAGCCATAGCGAATTTGTCGTCATTAATATCGATACAGATAATTCTTTTGGCTTTAGACATTACAGCACCTTGAACAACAGACAATCCTATCCCGCCTAGACCGAAAACTGCTACTGTTGAACCAGGTTCAACTTTAGCGGTATTAAGAACGGCACCAATTCCAGTTGTAATTCCACATCCTAAAAGACATACTTTGTCCAAAGGAGCGGCTTTATTTATCTTAGCTAATGCAATCTCTGGAACTACAGTGTACTCAGAAAAAGTAGAACAGCCCATATAGTGGTAGATGTCCTTGCCTTTTTGCGAAAACCTTCTTGTTCCGTCCGGCATAAAGCCAGTCCATACAGTGCCTGCTATTGATTGACACAAATTAGATTTAGTCGTCTTGCAGTATTCACATTCGCCGCACTCTGGAATATACAAAGGAATAACATGGTCTCCAGGCTTAAGGTCTTTTACCCCTTCTCCGCACTCCATAACAACGCAACCACCTTCATGCCCTAAAATAACTGGGAAAGTCCCTTCTGGATCATCTCCAGAAAGTGTAAAGGCGTCGGTATGACATACTCCAGAAGCGACCACCTTTAACAGCACCTCTCCTTTTTTTGGCCCTGCTACATCGACATCTTCTATCGAAAGTGGTTTCTTTGCTTCCCAAGCAACTGCTGCTCTTGATTTCATATATTATTACTTAATGATAAATTATAAAACTTTATTTTTAAAGGTTCTGTTGGCGGATTTTTTGAAATCAACAAATTCATTAATTTCAGGTGAAAATTCATCGAAAGCCTTTAACCCTGAATCTGTAATTTGTTTACGAATCCCATCAAGTTCTGTTGCATCGGTTCCAGACTCAACAATTGAAGAAACAAAACCTGCAAATTGGATAGCCGGCCATCCATCATCTTTTGATAATTCAACATGAACAAAATCAAAACCATAAAAGTGGTGACTTTGGTCTTCTACACGTCCAAACATATGAGTCCCACATTCACTACAAGCGTGACGCTGTATCGGCACATTTGTATCAACTATTTTAAGTTTGTTTTCGTTTTTTGTGACTTCCAATTTATCGCGCGCTACTAATGCGACCTGCGAGAACAAAGAGTCTCCAGGTTTCCAACATTGTGTGCATCCACAAAGATGATTATTGGTTACTTGGCTACTTATTTTAACCACAACAGGGTTCTTGTTGCATTTACAAGAAAGGTTGCCGCCAGGTTTTGGAAGGTTATTTAAATATCCCCATATCCCACTCCTAGGTGGTCTAGTGTTATTGCCTGAATCAAAGGCTGGATGTATTGATTTACTCATTGTATTACCCCCTTATATATTAACAAAAATTTATTAACCATACAGATATTAAGCCTATTATGAACTTTTTTTTTACTCTGTCAAGCTTTTTTAGATGATTGTTTAATAAATATAAATTATATATTACTTTATTGAATTAATAACACAAAAATAGGTTCTATCTGTAATATATGTCTTTACCATATTGCGCAGTCTCTCCAGTTGTTACAGGTTTGTTTAATAGTGCTTCTACTGGTGCATCGTGTGGTTGGAAGTATGGATATGTGTTACCATCAATGGAGTCCAAATAGCAATAACTCCCAATAAAATTATCAAAACTCCAGACACCTTTCTAATCAAAGGTTTTTTGCTAAGATATCCCAATTGAGTTGAGAATCCAGCCATTAGAAGCAAACTAGGAAGCGTGCCAATGCCGAAAGCTAGCATTACCATGCCGCCATTAAATGCAGAGGATGAAAGTATGGCAAAACCTAAAGCTCCGTATACCAAACCGCAAGGCATCAACCCCCAAAACAAGCCAACAATAAGTGCACTTTTTGAACTCTTTATCGGTAATAGTTTTTGGGTTATGGGTTGAATTTTCACCCATAACTTGGAGCCTATTCTTTCTAATATTTGTATGCTCGAAGACCAATTTGCTATATAAAGGCCAACCATTACCATTAACAAACCAGATAACATACGTAAAACACTATCAAAAAAGTCAAACTCTAATGACTTCGATAATAGATCTCCGACCAAACCAAATAGTGCTCCAATAATTACATAGCTTAAGACTCTGCCAAAATTGTAGTAAAAATGAAAATAAGATGTCTTAGCTTTGTTCAGTCTAATATCTTCATCGAGTCCAGCATTTAACAATGCCACCACACCACCACACATGCCTAAACAATGAACACCTCCCAAAAGACCCATTAAAAAAACACTAAAGAGTATATCCATGCTATTAATATTTAACCTATAGTTAAAAAATTAGTCATAAAATTGTTAATATTTTTGTATTTTTCAATAAAAAACAACCAATAATGGTCAACCAAAAGTGCAATAAAAAGTAGCATCAAGTAATTCACAGAATACTTAAAAGTCTTCCAATAAAACAACTTGTTTTCGCGGCCATTAAATATCTTTATTGCATAGACCAAAAAACCACCACTTAATAATATTGCTGAAGCCAAGTATATCAGTCCAGACATGCCATAAATATATGGCATTAGAGTAACTATAAATAACAATATAGTATAGAAAAGTATCTGCTTATTAGTGTATTCAATGCCGTGGGTTACTGGCAACATCGGGACATCAACCTTCTTATATTCGTTAACCCTAAATATAGCCAGCGCCCAAAAATGTGGCGGGGTCCAAATAAATACAATTAAAAACAGTAGTAAGGAATACTCTATACCTTGAGTGCCAGACACTGCAGTCCAGCCTAGCACTGGTGGTGCAGCTCCTGCAGCTCCACCGATAGCTATGTTTTGCGGTGTAGCGCGCTTTAGGTACATAGTATAAATAACTGCATAGCCTATCAAAGAGATAAACGTTAACACCATAGTTATGGTGTTAACAAATAGTTGCAAAATACCTAGGCCAAGTATGCCCAAGAATACGCCCCAAACCAATGCCTGATTGCGGCTAACTTTACCTTGCGGTAAAGGGCGCTGATGAGTGCGCGACATCTGCATATCTATTTGTTCATCAACTATATGATTAAATACCGCAGCAGATGCTGCGGAAAGACTAATCCCTAAAGATGCACTGATAACTATATATGGGTCAGGCAGGTATGGTGCTGGCACTGCTAAGAACATACCTACAACTGCAGTTAATAAAATCAGTGCGACTACTTTTAGTTTACAAAGTCCAAGGAGATCTTTTAGGGATGGCATGGGGGTGTTTATTGTGTCAATTTTTACATTAAACGAATTCATAGTTTGTCTATTATTTAGCAATCCGTAACTGGGTCTTCGTATGCAACTGGCATCAACATATGATTGTAGATTGAAAATGCACTTGCACCGTATCTTTGCGTAGATTTAAAGTATGGAGATTTACGGAAATGGTTTGATAACGTCAATAATATTTTTTCTACCATTACTCCCCCGTAGTAATTTTAATTGACTAAATTATAACACTTTAATAGAGAATTAAATAATTAATAAATGGTCGTCTTAAAAATAAAAAATTGACTTACCCATTCTAAATTTAGGTTATTATATTTAAGTTAAACTGAGAGAGAGATATTTAGGACAATAAATTATGGGCGATTCAGCTTTTTTAGCTACAAAAAAACAACGCGGAAGGCCGAAAAAGAGTGCAGAAGAAAATAAAGAAAATCAAAAATCTTTAATTCATTCTGGTCTCTCACTACTGACCCAAAAAGGTTTCGGAGTTACCGGTTTAGATGAAATAACAAAAAATGCTGGACTACCTAAAGGTTCCTTTTATGCTTACTATGCAAGTAAGGAGGTTTTTGGGCTTGCTGTTCTTGAGTCTTACTCTAATTATATCCACAAGATGCTGGATAAATACTTATTGAACCAATCTCGTACCCCTTTGAATAGGATAGATGACTATATAATGCAAGTACGAAAGAACATGGTTAGGTACAATTTTGCTCGAGGCTCCTTAATTGGAAATATTGGCCAAGAGGTCAGCACCCTCCCAGATACTTATAGAATTGAATTGACTAATGTAATTATTGAATGGCAACAAAAAGTAGAAAATTGTTTGCTGGACGCACAAAAAATGGGAGAAATTAAGGGCAATATAAATTGTGCTGAAAAAGCCGATTTTTTTTGGTCTGGATTGGAAGGAGCTATTTTAAAGGCCAAAATAGAGCATCTACCTGGCCCACTAGACAACTTTAAAAAATCCTTCAGAAAAAGCCTAAAGAATTAGTTAATTTTTTTTAATTCCTTTTAAAAAAAAGGCGAATTGGTTTGTTTGGCGTCGCGTAAGAGATTTGAACTCCTGTTGCCAGAATGAAATCCTGGTGTCCTCGGCCAGACTAGACGAACGCGACTTAATAATATTATATATTTATTCAGGTTTTATGACATATATATTGCCACTGTCTGTAGAAAAATAAATAAGCCCACTGGCGCTCTGTGTTAAGGTCCTTATACGCTGATTTAAATACTTAAGTTCTCTCGTCTCACTTACCTCATTACCACTCTTGTCAATATCAACTATATTTATATGTTGTAACTTTAATGCCCCGGCCAAAAGACTTCCGTGCCATTTTGGAAAGGCCCTGCCGTTGTATAGCATCAAACTGCCAGGGGCTATAGATGGATCGTAATACTTAATTGGCTGCTCCATTCCATCTTTGGTTGTGCCCTCACCTACTGCTATCGGTAACCAGTACTCTTTCCCGTATGAAATCGTTGGCCAACCATAATTCTTGCCCTTCATAATTATATTGATCTCGTCTCCTCCCCTTGGTCCGTGCTCTATTGACCACAATATCTTACGACCTTTATCCCAAACAAGTCCCTGTGGATTCCTGTGCCCATAGCTCCATATCTCATCTAGAGCATCAGGATCACTTACAAATGGATTGTCATCGGGGACGCTACCGTCCATATTTAGCCTAATTATTGAACCTGCATGAGAACCAAGGTCTTGTGCGTTAGGCCTATGACCCCTATCGCCTACAGAGAAAAATACATAGTTATCATTAAACGCTATACGGCTCCCGAAATGTCTGTCTGTATCGGTAACAGAGTCTTTTATGTGCGCTCTAGACAGAGTGGTTGCGCCGTTTCCATTAATCAACTTAGAGTATGTAAAATATATCCAGTCATTACTTTCATTGCTAGGCTTGGCAACATCAAGGAGACCTCCCTGACCAGATACGTAAATACCGGGAACAGTAGTTAAATAGTAATAATCACCAGAATCTAACCTTAATACCCCTACCTTTCCGCCCCTTTCAGTAAAGATTATCTCATTATTAGAAAGGAAACTCATTCCCCATGGAATTCCAAGGCCTGACGCTATTTTGATAACTTGATAGGTACTTGCTAGTGAATATGTAGGAAAAAAATAGATGCCAAATGCAACTAAAACATGGAGGCATTTTTTAATATAAAAGCTCATTACAGGTTAGGTTACAAAAAAATCCCACTTTTGATTTATATTTAAGTTTACACTAAAAAAAATTGAAAGATAAATGTGGCATCGGGTAGGGGAATCGAACCCCTCTTGCAAGGATGAAAACCTTGAGTCCTAACCGATAGACGAACCCGACAGAGAAGTTTTTT
>LWDU01041144.1_pt1 | contig 15225 bp, 11 predicted proteins | sample 727161 | NCBI WGS metagenome assembly LWDU01 (sample SAMN04566230, study PRJNA314399) | hydrothermal vent metagenome | isolation source: deep sea hydrothermal plume seawater | place: Mexico: Gulf of California, Guaymas Basin | collected 2004-07-11 | reverse complement strand
TAGATTAGGAGGAGAGTAATTCTTTATTTCTAATCATTATAAAAGGAGCCAAGGCTCCTTTTTTTATGCGTCTAATATTCCTTTTATAACCTTGCAACCTTCAATAATTTCTTTTTCAGAAATGGTTAGAGGAGGAGTAATACGAATTGCTGTTTTAGTAAATAAAAAATAGAATAAAATTAATCCGTTTTCTAGTGATTGTTCCACTACTTTTTGAGCTAATTCTTCATCTTCAAATTCAATGGAAAGCATCAAACCGCTTCCTCTAATCTCTTTGATTTTCGGATGCTTTAAATGCGTTCTAAAAAGTTGTTCCTTTTCATCTACTTTTTGCATAATATCAGAAGCAAGTAAATGCTGTAAGCAAGCCAAGCTTGCAGCACAATTTATTGGGTGTCCACCAAAGGTAGTTATGTGTCCTAATTTGGGTTCAAAGGTTAGTAGATTCATCATCTCCCAAGAAGCAATAAATGCACCTATAGGCATACCTCCACCCATTCCTTTTGCAATACATAAAATATCAGGGGTTGCATCATAAGTTTCAAAGCCAAAAAGCGTTCCTAAGCGGCCATAGCAAGTTTGTATCTCATCAAAAATTAGGAGAGTTCCTGTTTCAGCACATTTCTCTCTTACTTTCTGTAAGAAATTGTTGCTAGGTGTTATAAATCCTGTGGCTCCTTGTATGGGCTCTATTACAACTGCTGCTGTTTGCTCCGTTATGTTATTTAAAGAATTATTATCATTATAAATAATATGATTGCAATTAGGTAAAAGTGGACGATACTTTGCTTTATGCTCTTCATTACCCATAATAGATAAAGCGCCTTGAGTAGAGCCATGGTACGAATCTTTACAAGAAATGATTTCTGATCGTCCTGTCGTTCTCTTAGCTAATTTCATAGCTCCTTCAATAGCTTCAGCACCCGAATTAGTGAAATAAGTGCAGCTTAAACTTTCAGGAAGATTATCAGCAAGTAGTGCTGCTAATTTATATTGCGGAGATTGTATATATTCTCCATACACCATCACATGCGTATAATTATCTAGCTGATTCTTTACTGCATTTATAATAATAGGGTTGGAGTGGCCTAAAGTACAAGAAGAAACGCCTGCTACAAAATCCAAATAGGCTTTACCGTTAACATCATAAATGTAGCTTCCTTTGGCAGATTCTACCTCCAAACAAGATGGCAAAGGAAAGGTTTGTGCTTGATGTTTTTTAAAGATGTCTTTTGCAGTACTCATCTGGCAAAAATAAGAAGTTAGACTCTATTATTCTATAACAATTCTTTTTTCTGCTCTACCGTCCTCAAAAATAAGAATCTGAATATGGTTTGTCTTTTGCTTTTCTTCTTTACCTAATAGATTGAATATTTTACTCAATTTTGAATTGGTTTTAGGTAATTCTCTCTGTAATTTTGAATGATATATAGTCGTGAAATTTTTTATTTTTGTTGTATGAAAATAAATATTAGAGAAGGTGTTAAAGAAGATCTCCCAACTATTTTAGAACTCATAAAAGAATTAGCTGATTTTGAAAATGCAAGAGATCAAGTAACAATTACATTGGAAGATCTTGAAAAGGATGGGTTTGAGGGAAATCCCTGGTATTGGTTCTTAGTTGCAGAGAAAGATAATGAAATTATTGGATTATCTTTTTATTGGATTCGCTACTCAACATGGAAAGGAAAATTCTTATTCCTTGAAGATTTTGTAATTAAGGAAGAGTATAAAAGACAAGGTATCGGATCAAAATTATTTGAAGAAACAATTAATATATGTAAGAAACAAGAACTAAATGGAATGATATGGCAAGTATTAGACTGGAACACTCCTGCAATAAAATTTTATAAGAAATACAATGCTGATATTAGCAAAGAGTGGTTGAATGGAAAGCTAACAAAAAATCAAATTGATAGCCTTTTTATTAAGGACTAAAGATACTATTTTCTGGCTACTGCTTTTTTGGTTGCCGCTACAATTGCTTTTGCATCCAAACCGTATTTTGCTAATAATTGCATTGGTGTTCCGCTTTCCCCAAAAGTATCGTCAACACCAACCATCTCAAGTGGAGTAGGTGTATTTCTGCTTAACAATTGAGCAATACTGTCCCCTAATCCGCCATTCAACATATGCTCTTCGGCTGTAACTACACATTTTGTTTTTTTAACAGCATCTAGGATAGCTTTATTATCTAAAGGTTTAATGGTGTGAATATTTATTATCTCAGCAGATACTCCTGCTTCAGCTAAGGTTTTTGCTGCCTTCAAAGATTCCCATACTAAGTGTCCAGTAGCAAATATAGTTACATCCGTTCCTTTTTTTAAATGTAATGCTTTTCCAATTTCAAATTTTTGGTCAGCAGGAGTAAAGTTAGGAACTTTTGGTCTACCAAAGCGTAAATAAACAGGCCCTTCATGCTCAGCAATAGCAATAGTAGCCGCTTTAGTTTGGTTATAATCACACGTATTAATTACCACCATGTGGGGTAACATTTTCATCATACCAATATCTTCTAGTACTTGATGTGTAGCTCCATCCTCACCTAAAGTAACGCCAGCATGAGAAGCGCATATTTTTACATTTTTACCAGAATATGCTACCGATTGACGAATTTGATCATAGACCCTTGAAGTAGAAAAGTTAGCAAAAGTACCTGTAAAAGGAATCTTTCCTCCAATAGTCATCCCGGCAGCAATACCAATCATGTTAGCTTCAGCAACACCAATTTGAAAAAAACGCTCAGGATTTTCATCTTTAAACTTATCCATTTTAAGCGAACCAGTAAGGTCGGCACAAAGCGCTACTACATTAGGGTTTGTTCTACCTAGCTCTGTTAGTCCTGCTCCAAATCCTGAGCGCGTATCTTTTAATTCCATATATTAATAAAATTTAATAATTTCTGATTTTCCAGATTTAAGTTTAAAACTTTTTTCGTTAGTATAAATGTATTTCTTTACTGATTTTGCCCTAAAAACTACTTTGTAATTTCCGGGTAAAAGAGTAAGCTTATGTTGCATCTTTTCTCCTTTGAAATGATAAATCTGCTCTAACTTATCACCATTTTGAACATACAAACCACCATATCCTTTTGACGGTAGTAATATGTTAGCTAAAGCAGGAGTAGGAATGGTATAAGTAGTTTTCGTGCTTTGGTTTATTTCTACACCAACAAACTTTGTTCTTGGTAGGGTAAGAACTTCAATATCATATCTACCAATAAGATATTTTTCTATAGTATTAACATCTTGTACGTATAATGTTGTGTCAATACCAGCAGGACGAACAATGTACTGATACTTAATTTGAGAATTCATTTTTATTTCCAATGTCCCTTGAGGAGTCTTTAAAGCAATAATAGTATGTTTTCCAGGAGTTAAAATAATGCTATCGACACTTACAGTAGGAATAGTATGCGCAACAACTTTATAAGTAAGTATAGGGTCAATTACCATAGTGTCAGGGTTGCCATAAACATTCATGGTGTGGATGTAATTGTACTTAACTACTCCTGTGAAATCATTGTAGAAAGTCAGTGGTATATTGGTTTCTGTAGGATTCTCATTTTCATCTAACAGGCTTACTTGAACAGTGGTATTGTCAATAATATGAGATATAACTATATTAAGGATATTAGTAAAGTCACTTTCCCTGCTCGCATCAAAAAAGCGCCCTACACAATCAAATGATTTTTTCCAGCTTTCATCCAATCCAACCCCAATAACAAAGGGTTTGAGGATAATTCCTTGTCTTTGATACAAACGAGAAACTGCACAAGGGTTCATGCCACATTCTTCTTTTCCATCCGTTATCAAAATTACAATATTACGAGCATCTCCATTCGGAAAATCTTTTGCTCCTTCTTCAAGCGAATGGGCAATAGGAGTAGTTCCTCTTGCGCGAATCATATTAAGTTTGGCTTTTATCCTATCAGCAGCTAAATGTGAAGGAAGAAAATTAATTTCTAGTTTAGTGTCATCGCAATCTTGAGGAGGATAACCACTTTTATGCCCATATATTCTTAAGCCAATCTCTAAATTTTCAATTTTAGTTAAGGAATCTACCATATTGCTAAGTAAATTTTTGGCAATATCAATTTTACGACCTGATTGCCACCTACCTAACATGGATTGTGAAGCATCAAAAATAAATAATATACGATTGACAGGCTCTTTCTTTTTTTGAGCAAAAGCAGTAAAACTTCCTACAAATAGGAGAGTAGACAAAGCGAATATTGTATAATTTCTAGTAATCACCTAAAGTCTCAGGGTTTTGCGCAAGAGCTTCAACCAATTGCTCATCATTAGGAGCCGAACCATGCCATTTATGAGTCCCCATCATATAGTCAACACCATTACCCATTTCGGTATGTAGGATGATGACTACAGGCTTTCCTTTACCAGTTGCAGCCTTTGCAGTAGTTAATATATTAATAACAGCCTTAATATTATTACCTTCTTTTTCTTCCAATACTAGCCAGTCAAAAGCTTTTAATTTAGCTTTTAAATCACCCATAGGTAATACTTCATCAATCGAACCATCAATTTGTTTCTGGTTGTAATCAATAGTAGCGATAAGGTTATCTACTTTATTTCCAGCCGCATACATTATTGCTTCCCAATTTTGTCCTTCCTGCAACTCACCATCACCATGTAAGGTGTAAACAATACTATCGTCATTGTTCAGTTTTTTGGTTGTAGCAGCACCAATGGCTACTGAAAGCCCTTGCCCTAAAGAGCCAGACGCAATACGCACCCCTTCAAGCCCTTCATGAGTAGCAGGGTGGCCCTGCAAACGACTATTCAATTTACGGAAAGTAGACAATTCAGCTATATTGAAATAACCGGACCTTGCTAGTACTGAATAGAAAACAGGAGAGATGTGTCCATTGGAAAGGAAAAATAGATCTTCACCAATTCCATCCATTTTAAATTCTGAGTTATGGTTCATCACCTGAAAATAAAGAGCCGTTAAAAACTCAGTACAACCTAATGAGCCTCCTGGGTGACCAGAGTTATTAGCATGTACCATTCTTACTATATCCCTTCTTACCTGCGAGATAATGTCGTTTAAGTCTGTAATTTTTTGCATTGTTGCTTTTAAAATTATTTTTTGTAAAAATAGAAATAGTCAGTGGTAAGACATTTATTAAACTCGAAATTTGGGCACTTTTATTAACGGTTTGTTGACAAGATTAATTGCATGAAGAATTTATATAATATATAATTTTCAATAAGTTTAAAATATTAGCTATAATCAATTATAATATTATGGAGTTTTTCTATTTTTGAATCAAACTAAATATGCGTCAAATTTTAGATTTCATAGATATAATTGATGAATTATAAAATTTAGCCACTTTAAAATAGATGTAGTACTTTGTATAAACATTTTCAATTTAAGCAATTTATCATTCAGCAAAATAAAACAGCTATGAAAGTAGGTACTGATGGCGTTTTATTAGGTTCATGGGCGCTAATTAGTGCAAAAGCAGAGCGTATTTTGGATATAGGTACCGGCACGGGCTTAATTGCTTTAATGATGGCACAAAGAAGCACAGCTGAAGTTATTGATGCTGTAGAATTAAATCAAGCGGCTTATCAGCAAGCAACAGAAAACTTTAAGGCGAGTAATTGGTCAGAAAGACTATCTTGTTACCACGCTTCATTTCAGGAATTTTCCAATGACATGGAAGATAACTATGATTTGATTATTTCCAACCCGCCATTTCATATTTCAACACAAAAAACTGTTCTGGAAGATAGAGGTATGGCTCGCCACTCAAATCACCTGCCATTTAATGAGTTATTGCTCGGAGTTGCTAAATTATTAAATAAACAAGGAAGCTGTTCCTTTATAATTCCTTTTAGTGAGCAGGATAATTTTATTGTACTAGCTGAAAAAAAGGATCTATTTCCTTCTAAAATTACTCATGTAAAAGGAAATAATGAATCTCCAATAAAACGCAGCTTGTTGCAGTTCTCATTTGTTAAAAACGAAATACTAAAAAAGGAATTAGTAATTGAAAATTCTCGTCATATCTATACAAAAGACTATAAGGAATTAGTAAAAGATTTTTATTTAAAAATGTAAGTTTAGCTTTATAATACTCGTTTTTTGTACTTTATCTTTAGTTTGGTATCTGAAATCTAAATCCTATATTTGCCGACCTAAAAAAAATAAAATCATGGCATTAAAGTGTGGAATTGTAGGCTTACCAAATGTTGGAAAATCAACTCTTTTTAATTGTTTATCCAAAGCAAAAGCGCAATCAGCAAATTTCCCATTTTGTACCATTGAACCTAATATTGGAATTATATCCGTGCCAGATGATAGATTAGAGGCGTTGTCAGAAATAGTAACCCCTGAAAGAGTGATGCCAACCACAGTGGAAATAGTGGACATTGCTGGATTGGTAAAAGGAGCAAGTAAAGGAGAGGGTCTGGGAAATAAATTTTTAGGCAATATAAGAGAAACGAATGCTATTATTCATGTGTTGCGTTGTTTTGATGATGATAATATTATTCATGTTGATGGTTCTGTTAATCCGGTTAGGGACAAGGAGATCATTGATATGGAATTACAGCTAAAAGATTTGGAAGCATTGGAAAAGTTGCGTGATAAAAATGTGCGTACTGCCAAATCAGGCGATAAATTAGCTCAAAAAATTATTACAACTACTAAAAAATATATAGAACATCTTGAAGCTGGAAATTCAGCAAGAAGTGTAGCTGCTACTCAGGAAGAATTAGAGATTATTAACACCTTAGATTTGATTACCGCTAAGCCAGTATTGTACGTGTGTAATATTGATGAAGCATCAATAAAAACAGGAAATAAGTATGTTGATGCAGTAAAAACAGCTGTGAAAAATGAAGATGCTGAGGTAATATTAATTGCTTCTGCAATTGAAGCTGAAATTGCTGAGCTGGAGGATGCGGAAGAACAGAAAATGTTCCTTGAAGAATTAGGCCTTAAAAAGCCAGGAGTACATTATTTGATACAATCCACCTATAAATTACTAAAATTACAAACCTATTTTACTGCAGGAGTAAAAGAAGTACGAGCTTGGACTATAACTAAAGGGACTAAAGCGCCACAGGCAGCTGCTGTAATTCATACTGATTTTGAAAAAGGGTTTATCCGTGCAGAAGTAATGGCTTATAATGACTATGTGACATTAGGTTCCGAACAATCCTGTAAAGATAATGGAAAACTATCCGTAGAAGGGAAGGATTATATTGTGCAAGATGGCGATATAATGCATTTCCGTTTTAATGTGTAAATTAGATCTTAATCCTAATCTTTTTAGGTAATTAGACTAATAAAATAGCTCATTTATTTTCTCAGTTGAAAACCCTGTTGATAACGCATCAGTAGTTTTATTAAATAAAATCAGGAGTGTTTTATATTTGCATTCTATTGAATTTCGGAGAGGCAAAAAGGAAATAATGTCAAAAGAAAACTATAATGAAGACAGTATACGATCGTTAGATTGGAAAGAGCATATCCGATTACGACCAGGAATGTATATTGGAAAAACAGGAAATGGTTCGTCTCCTGATGATGGAGTTTACGTTTTACTAAAAGAGGTAATTGACAACTCTATTGATGAGTTTGTGATGGGAAACGGCAAAACTATTGAAGTTTCTGTAAATCAAAATAAAGTTTCTGTGCGCGATTTTGGCAGAGGGATTCCATTAGGAAAAGTAGTGGACTGTGTTTCAAAAATTAATACAGGCGCTAAATATGATTCCAAAGTATTTAAAAAATCAGTAGGATTAAATGGCGTAGGAACAAAAGCTGCCAATGCTCTTTCTTCCTATTTTCGTATTCGTTCCATCCGTGATGGAAAAAGCAAGTTAGTAGAGTTTGAGCAGGGAGAGATAGTCAATGAACAACCAATACAAGATAATTCATCTAGAAAAGGGACAAAAGTCACTTTTACTCCTGATGAAGAATTGTTTGGGAAGTACCGTTTTATAAATGAGTATGTAGAAAAAATGATGTGGAATTATTGCTACCTAAATACGGGGTTGACAATAATGTTTAATGGAGAAAAGTTTTATTCGGAAAACGGATTGTTTGATTTGCTGGAACAAAGAACAGATGCCGAAATATTATACCCAATTATCCATCTAAAAGGAGAGGATATTGAAGTAGCAATCACTCATTGTAAAAACCAATATTCTGAGCAGTATTACTCATTTGTGAATGGACAGCACACTGTTCAAGGTGGTACGCATCAAGGTGCTTTTAGGCAAGCATTGGTAAAAACAATTAGAGAGTTTTATGGTAAAAATTATGACGCTTCAGACATTAGGCAAGCTATAAATGCAGTCATAAGTATAAAAGTTATTGAACCAATTTTTGAATCGCAAACCAAAACCAAACTGGGATCGACTGAAATGGAACCAGATGGCGTTACGGTACTCACTTTTATCCAAGACTTCCTAAAAAAGAAATTGGATAATTATTTGCATAAAAATATAGATGTAGCTACTGCATTGCAAAAAAAGATACAATTAGCTGAATATGAGCGAAAAGCAATGGATGGGGTAAAAAAAATGGCTCGTGAAAGGGCTAAAAAAGCCAGCTTACACAATAAAAAACTCAGGGATTGCAGAGTGCATTATAACGAACAAACGAAAGAGAATAGAGCAGATTCAACTCTTTTTATTACTGAAGGAGATTCAGCCTCAGGATCCATTACAAAAACGCGTGATATTAAAACACAAGCGGTGTTTAGCCTTAGAGGGAAGCCTTTAAATTCATATGGACTTACAAAAAAAGTGGTGTATGAGAATGAAGAATTTAATCTGTTGCAAGCAGCCCTAAATATTGAACAAGGGATAGATGATTTGCGCTATAATAAAATTGTAATTGCTACTGATGCTGATGTTGATGGAATGCATATTCGATTGCTTTTAATCACCTTCTTTTTACAATTCTTCCCTGAGCTTATCAAGGAAGGACATGTTTATATTTTGGAAACTCCACTTTTCAGAGTTCGTAATAAAAATAAAACATATTACTGTTATACTGAAAAGGAACGCAAAGATGCAGTAGCTGATATTGGTGTTAATGCTGAAATTACCAGATTCAAAGGATTAGGAGAAATATCACCTAGTGAATTCAAACACTTCATCGGAGATGAAATGCGTTTGGATCCAGTTATCTTAGGAAAGGAAGCAACCATACAAGATTTGCTAAAATACTATATGGGTAAAAACACAAAGGAAAGACAAGATTTTATTATAGAAAATTTAAGAATTGAAGAAGATATAATTGATGCCTAAAATTAAACTAATTTCCACTAACAGAAAAATAGTCATAATAATTACTCTGATAATTATTGCTTTTGTACTGATAACTATTTTTTTTCCTTTATTACTGATGCGCCTTATTCCTCAATCAGGAATAGGAAATTATATTTTGGAGAATTTGCCTTATGGATATATCGCTATACCTATTATGCTATATTTTTTCTACACGGGTATTTTTTATTACAAAATTAAGTTTGATTCTTATATTATTGATATTAGATCATCCAGAACAATTTTTGGGATTTTTCAATCACCAAATTATATTGATATACCTCATACAATGCTAATTGATTTTTCTTTTTTTAATCGCCCTTATTCTTTTAATAAAACTTTGATGATTAAGATTAAAACCGATACTGGAAAAAAAATAGTAAAACGTTTTAATTTATCTTTTTTGTCAAAAAAAGAAGAAAAAAAAATTTCTAAAGTATTGGAAAAAATAATTGCAAAAAACAGCTAATGGAAGAATATAAAATTTCAATTAATAATGAGGATGAGCAGGAAGTAATTCATGTTTCAGGAATGTACAAGAATTGGTTTTTGGATTATGCTTCCTATGTGATTTTGGAACGAGCGGTACCTCATGTTAATGATGGATTAAAGCCGGTTCAAAGAAGAATTCTGCATTCGTTAAAAGAGTTAGATGATGGAAGGTATCATAAAGTTGCAAATGTTATAGGGCATACTATGAAATATCATCCTCATGGTGACGCCTCAATTGGTGATGCTATGGTGCAAATAGGACAAAAGGAATTGCTATTGGATATGCAGGGGAATTGGGGAAATACAGCTACTGGAGACAGAGCTGCTGCTGCAAGATATATTGAAGTGCGTTTGACTCCTTTTGCTTTGGATGTAGTGTATAACAAGAAAATAACAAAATGGTCAACATCCTATGATGGAAGAGGGAAGGAGCCGCAAACTTTACCTGTAAAATTTCCACTTTTATTAGCGCATGGAGTTGAAGGAATTGCGGTGGGTTTGTCTACTAAGATTTTACCTCATAATTTTAATGAATTAATTGATGCCTCTATAAAAATATTAAAAGGAATAAAACCAAAAATATTTCCTGATTTTATTACGGGTGGTTCAGCTGATTTTACCCATTATAATGATGGGAAAAGAGGCGGAAGGGTTAGGGTAAGAGCAAAGATTTTTCAAGAAGATAAGACTACACTTATCATTTCAGAATTACCTTTTTCAACTACTACTTCATCTCTTATTACTTCCATATTAAAAGCAAATGATAAGGGCAAAATAAAAATTAAAAAAGTAGAGGACAACACAGCTGAACATGTTGAAATTGCTATTACAATTCCTTCTGGCATTTCTCCTGATAAAACGATTGATGCTTTGTATCGTTTTACTGATTGTGAAATTCCTATTTCACCATTGTCTTGTATAATTGAAGATGATACTCCTAAATTCATGGGAGTTTCTGAGATTTTGGAGCAGTCCACAAACTATACTCTTAATTTACTAAAGCAAGAGTTAGAGGTTAATTTGAATGAATTACAAGAAAAATGGCATCTTTCATCCTTAGAACGAATTTTTATTGAAAATAGAATTTATCATAAAATTGAGGAATTAGATAATTGGGTAGAAATAATTTCAGTAATTCATGTTGCGTTAAAACCATATACTACCCATTTGTTACGTTCCGTTACGGATGAAGATGTAGAGAAGCTTACAGAGATAAAAATTAAGAAAATTACAAAGTTTGATCTTAATAAAGCAAAAGAAGAACTCTTGAAATTAGAAGCTAAGATTGAAAATATTAAACATCACTTATCTAATCTTACCGATTATGCTATCTCATATTTTAAAGATCTAAAAAAGAAGTATGGAGTTGGAAAAAATCGTAAAACTGAAATAAAAACTTTTGAAAGTATTGATGCTACAAAAGTAGTGGTAGCAAGTAAAAAACTTTACGTAAACAGAGAAGAAGGATTTATTGGTACTGCTATGCGGAAAGATGAATTTGTTTGTGACTGTTCAGATATTGATGATATTATTGTGTTTAGAAAAGATGGTGCCATGCAAGTTGTAAAAGTGGACAATAAAGTATTTGTTGGTAAGGATATAATTCATTGTGCAGTATTTAAGAAGAAAGATGAGCGCACCATCTATAATATGATATATAAAGATGGGAAATCAAACATCACTTTAATGAAACGATTTCCTGTAACCAGTATTACTAGAGGAAAAGAGTATAAATTAACCAAATCAGATAAAGGTAGTAAAGTTTTGTATTTTACTGCTAATCCTAATGGAGAGGCAGAAATAGTTACAGTAAATCTAAGAAAATTACAACAGTTAAAAATACTGAGGATTGATGTTAATTTTGCTGATTTAACAATAAAAGGCAAAGGAGCTAGAGGAAACATTGTTACTAAAAATCCGGTACGAACAGTAGAGTTAAAATCTACAGGTGTTTCAACTTTATCAGCTCGTAAAATTTGGTTTGACGATAACGTACAAAGAATAAATGTTGAAGCAAGAGGAGAGTTGTTAGGAGAGTTCTCTGCAAAAGACCAGATACTAACTATTAGCCAAAAAGCAATTATTGAGCTTAAAAGTTTTGACATCAGTAATCATTTTGATGATGATATGATTACAATTGAAAAACTTAATCCTAAGAAAGCGGTAACTGCTATTTATTTTGATGGAGCTAAAAACAATTATTTTGTAAAGCGTTTCCTTATTAAACACAATACTGCTAAATTTAATTTTATAACAGAACATAAGGATAGTTTATTAGAATTAGTTTCTACGGATTGGCGCCCACAAGTTGAGCTTGTATTTGTAAAAGAAAAAGGAAAAGAAAGACAAACTAAAATTATTAATTTAGAAGAGTTTATTGCTATAAAAGGAGCTAAAGCTATGGGAAATAGATTGTCCTCAAAAAAAATAAAAGAGATTAATTTGCTCGAATCTTTATCTTATACTGAGCCTGTTGAAGCAGAAGAAGAGAAAGCTGCTGAAGTGGAAGAATTTGCTACTGAGGTAATTGTAAGTAAGGAAATAGAACTTACTATTACAAATGACAAACCTGATCAAGATAATTCAGAAGGCCAGATTACTCTTGAACTATAATTTAATAAACTAATCGCTAATAGCAAGTAATTTATTTATCTTTGCAATAATTAAAAAAATGAAAAAATGAAAAAAATTATAATCTTATTATTTATGCCATTTATTATGTATGGGCAAACTAATTTTAATTTAGGATTAATTGGAAGTTATGAGTGGCCAGCTACTGAAGGGAGTGATATTTGGGGTTGGGTAGATGGAAATGGAAATGAATATGCACTTGTGGGGCTTAATGATGGTTTTTCTTGTGTTAATCTATTAGCCCCTTCTAATCCAGTAGAGGAATTTTATATTTCTGATATTAATTCTACTTGGAGAGATATCAAAACTTGGGGTAATTATGCGTATATAACTACTGAAGCTGATGCAGGCTTATTAATAGTTGATATGACAGATATGACTGGAGGAACTTATTGGCATGTTTCTTCTTTTGTACACCCTACCAATGGAAGTTCAGTAGAATTTACAGCAGCACATAATTTATATATTGATGAAAATGGTATTTGCTATATATTTGGAGCATCTTCTAACACAGGAAGTTCGCCTTCTGACGGAGCAATATTTTTGGATGTAGCCGCTAATGCTACTGCACCTGCTTATTTAGGAGAATGGGAAGATCAATACATACATGATGGCATGGCTAGAGGGGACACTATGTATGCTGGCTGTATTTATACAGGAGAGCTATATGTAGTGGATGTAAGTAATAAAAGTAATCCGACTACACTAGGAACACATCTTACACCAAATGCATTTACACATAATGCATGGGTAAGTGATGATGGTAATTTTGTTTTTACAACTGATGAGCAATCAGATGCTTATTTAGCAGCATATGACATTACAACTATCAATAACATACAAGAAGTAGATAGAATTCAATCTAATCCTGGAGAGCTATCCATACCGCATAATACACATGTTGACGGAAACTTTTTGATTACCTCTTATTATAGAGATGGAACTACAGTTCATGATATTACCTATCCACATAATATGATACAAGTTGCGTATTATGATTCTTACTCAGGAGCTGGAAATGGTTTTGATGGTTGCTGGGGCACTTATCCTTTTTTGCCGTCAGGATTAATTATCTCTTCTGAGATAAATAGTAGTGCAAATCAATCTGCTAAATTAATGATTTATGAAAGAGGATTTGCACAAGCATGTTATTTGGAAGGTAATGTAACAGATGCTTTAACTGGAAATGCTTTAACTGGCGCAAGTGTTAAAATTTTGAATACAACTCTTGCTAATAGTTCTTCTTCTAATTTATTAGGTGATTATGTAAGTGGTACTGCCAATGCGGCTACTTATGATATTGTTTTTTCAAAACCTGGCTATTTGACTGATACTTTATCGGCTAGTTTAACTAATGGAGTAATTACAATCTTGGATGCCGCTTTACAACCTTTAGTTTCATTTATTGCAAACGGAATGGTAATTGATATAGTGGGAAATGGTATTGCAAATGCTAATGTGGTGATTTATAATAATGATTTTACATTTACTATGACTACTGATGCGAATGGAAACTTTAGTATTAACACTATGTATGAAGGAAATTATGAGGTAATAGCAGGGCAGTGGGGGTATATAACTTCTTGTGATAATGAATATATTGATGGATCTTCATCTATTACAATCACTTTGGAAGAAGGTTATTATGACGACTTTACTTTTGATTTTAGTTGGACTGTAAATGGAGGTGCTTCAGCTGGAATGTGGGAAAGAGGCCTTTCAGAGGGTACAAGTAGTCAAGGGCAAGATTTTAATCCTGATGGAGATGTAAATAATGATTGTATGGATTTTGCTTATGTAACGGGTTTAAATGCTGGGGGGCAAACAGGTAGTAATGATGTTGATGATGCTAATACTGTTTTAACTTCACCAATTTTTGACTTAAGCTCTAATCAATCTCGTTATTTAAGTTATTATTCTTGGTTTAGTAATGGTGGTGGAGGATGGGGAGGCGGTTCTCCTGCTGATGATTCGTTAACTATTAGTATTAGTAATGGAAGTACTACTGTAGTATTAGAGACAATGACTGTGAACTCCCCTGATATGGGACAATGGAACTCTAGAAGCTTTGATCTAGGACAGCACATTACACTAACATCTACAATGCAATTAATTATTGAAACTGCTGATTGGGATGCGCTAGGAGGACATTGGGTTGAAGGTGGTTTTGATAAATTTGAAATTACAAATGCAATAACTACTATAAATGATCAAGAACTAACTATTAATCAAGGAAAACTCATTAAGATAGTTGATGTGTTAGGTAGAAGCGTAAACCCAACAGTAAAAACACCATTGTTCTATATATATGATGATAGAACGGTAGAGAAAAGAATAATTATTGAATAATGAAAAAAGGTATTCTAATATGTACCTTTCTACCTTTATTAATGATTGCTCAGCAAAGAAAAGAGGTCCTTTTTATTGGGAATTCCTATACCTATGTTAATAATCTACCTGATTTAGTAAAGCAAATTGCACTTTCATTTGGCGATTCACTTATTTACGATAGCAGTACTCCAGGAGGAGCAACCTTTAATACTCATACAAATAATACACAAACCCTTGCTAAAATTAATCAGCAACAATGGGATTATGTAGTATTGCAAGCACAGAGTCAAGAACCTTCATTTTCTCCAGGACAAGTAGCAAATGATACTTATCCTTATGCTGAAATTTTAGTGGATTCTATTCATGCGAACTCAAGCTGTACAGAACCTTTATTTTTTATGACTTGGGGTAGGAAGTATGGCGATCAGCAGAACTGTCAAGTTTACCCACCAAT
>LWDU01031921.1_pt2 | contig 15230 bp, 5 predicted proteins | sample 727161 | NCBI WGS metagenome assembly LWDU01 (sample SAMN04566230, study PRJNA314399) | hydrothermal vent metagenome | isolation source: deep sea hydrothermal plume seawater | place: Mexico: Gulf of California, Guaymas Basin | collected 2004-07-11 | reverse complement strand
CCCCAATAGGTTACTGAAATACCCAAAAAGGTGTCATTAAAGCAAAGCCCTTCACTGCAACTATCTGAAAAACGCCAATTTACATATGGCCAAATCAATAAGGTAAGGGTAGTGCCCCAAAAGCCCATTGAAATGAAGGCTTGGGATTGCTGAACACGCCAATATTGCCGCATTATCCACTTCTTGGCGAAGTTTTCTTGGCCCCTTGAATTATTGCTCATTAGCCATGCCTCAACGGCTTGACTTCAATACACTTAGGGCTGAAAGTAATGTGGTGTGCTCAATTATTCGGCTTCTCTAGCATCACAAATAATGTTCATTGGTCCGTTTCACCATTATCTTCAGATGCTTCTGAATCGGAAGAGCCAGTATCAGAGCCAGTGCTACCGTCGCTTGATTGGCCTTCATCTGGGTCGCTGCTTCCACTACCTTCAGCCTTCACTTCAGTATCTGCGCAATCATCACATTCAGATTCATAATAATGGTTATAATAATCATATTCTGGTGCCCATAATTGCACAGAAGCAGTTTCTTCAAGAGTTGTTAAATTGTGAGCGGTAACTCCGGCTGGAGAAATCGCATAGACATAATCTCCCATGAAGATTGAACGGCGGATTGATGAACTGCTCCAATAATAGTGGCCTTCATCAGAGTTGTACATGTCTGAATGATCAATGGTGCCATATACTGAAAAGTTCTCACCAGGTGCCGTGTTGATCAATATTAATTGACTGATGTATCGATAACTCCACTGATATTCACCAGTGCTATCTTGCCAATCTACATATTGATATGTTGACATTGGAATTGCTAGCAGACCCTTTGGCTCCCAATACTGGAAGGCTTTGTGCTCATAAGTCGCCTCGCTGTAACTCCATTGCCAAGAGTTCCTGTCGTCGGAATCGGAAACTGGTGAAGTAAGTAACTTATCGAGTAATGTTGGATTACTTAGATTTGATACATTGAATTGACTAACTTGCACAGAAGACCAATCGAGGCCCGTTCCATCTTCATTTGCCGCAGGTAGGCCAATCGTAAGGAGATAATCTTCACCCATTGGGTGAATATATGTCGACACACCAGGGACCTCTAATTCACCTAATATGGTTGGATTAGTAGGGTCTGAAAGGTCGATTGTCCATAGGGGGTCTATGTTTCGGAAGGTAACCAAATAGCAAGTGTCACCAACAAAACGTGTTGACCAAATGCTTTCTCCTTCAGCGATTCCTCCTACATGACCTACTTCTTTTAGATATTCAATTCCGGATGAATCAATGTCTCGTTGCATAGTTATTACATGATTTGACATTGGTTCTGGGTTTGCCATCCACCAGCGTCCCCATTGACCGGTTGTAGTTGCGGCACGGATTGTTCCATTATATTCAGAGAGACTGAATTGATCTCTTACAGTGCCGTCTATCCTTCCACTACCAGTATAGGTTGTTTCTCCTGCTTCACCAATGTAGAATGAATGAATATTTGTGGCTTCCATGAAATCATCATTATCCCAATACCACCACCAATCATTTGCACTTTCTGCAATCAGCAATACATCTTGGCTAGCATATACTTGAGCGTGATTTGTCATTAAATGGTCGGCCTCGAAACTAAAATCATCATCTAACATATTTAGTGTAAATATTGAGGTGAAAGAGCGACTTGAACTATCCTCGCTTGTCACGAAATCATCACAAGTATCACTGGTTAAGGCATGAGTAAGAACTTGATCACCCATCCTCTCATAGACTTGGGGAATTATCTTCGAAAGTGGAGTCGAAGCAATTACTTCCATGTTGTCTTGAATGGTTTGATAAATAGTTTCGTTACGGATTAAATTGCGAATCGGATCATCCCATTCATATTCCCAATAATTTTCTGGATAATCAATATACCATTTTATTTCAGGAATGTCAACCCAACCGTGGCTTACCATTCTAACTGTGCCATCAACTTCTCGTGCAGTTTGATAATATCCTTCAATGTATAATTCTCTTTCAACTTGAGCATCTGAGGCATTTGTAACATTAACAACGGTTAATTTAGTTAGGGTATTTGACCTCCACCAGCTATGTGAATCATCCCAACGAAGAATGTCATATAGGGGGTCTGTTGATTGCACATTCCATACATTAACAGTAGAAAGTATAACCAAATTACCATCTGCGAGAAGCATTGCGGTTGGTCGCCCTTCAATAGTAAGATTTGATTCAGATGTTAATTCGCCAAATTCAGGAACTCCCAAAATGAATAATCTGGTATTTTGTAATACATAAATATTGTAGCCATCTGTTTTCACGAAATCCGCTTCATCAACACCCTCTTCCTGATTATTGGTGCCAGAATAATCTTTACCTTCTTCTCTTACTGGTTGGGCTGAGTTTGTTGAAGTGCTACTTCCGGCAGCAGAAGGTGCTCCTTCGGCTCCGTCCATCATTGCTATATCATCTTCGCCAAATCCACCGCCACGATAATAACCCCACTCATTATCAATCATTTGTAATAATTGACTTCGCATTTCTTCTGCAATGTGATCTTTTAGAGTATCTTCTAATTCACTACATGAGCCGAAGCCATGTAAATTAGGGTTAGATCGGATTCGTTGAGAAATATCATTCCAGTCATCTGGTAATTCTATTTGCTCAATTTCATCAATCACATCTTCAATTGTATCATCAACTAAGCCTAAACATCCTGCAACTAACATATTCAATACTAGTAACAAAGCAAGGGGGCCGGGGTAACGCTTACAGGTTTGCATCAGTATTGCGTGGAGGTGCTTCCTTATAGAGGGTGTTTGGTTCATAATTTTTCCTTTTTTACGCAATTTATACTAATATTAGGTGATAATATGATAATTAATGACTGATTTAGAGAAAAACTCATCACATGACTATTGTTGCCCATTATTGGGCAGTACAATGGGTATTGAGATCGAAAGGCGGTTTTTGGTTGATGAAGTCAATCTTAATGAAATAATCAAAGGGGCTTCAAAATCACTCTCTCTTTCGCAATGGTATCCTCCAATTGGGACCATAGAAATGATACCTGAGCGCCAAGGGCTAGCGATTTCATCTCGTATATTGATTGAAGGAATCCCAGATAATGAATGGCGGGAAGTATGTACTTTGTTATCTAAAGGTAGTGGCGCCCGGATTAGGGTTAGAAAACCAGTAGAAGGATGGCTTACGATAAAGGGTAAATGGGAAGGGGCATTACGTAAGGAGTTTGAATGGCCAGTAGATGCTGCAATAACTCAACAATTAGCTGAACGGGATGAGTGGCCTGGTCTTAGTAAACGTCGTCTGCTTTGGACTGCAAATAATTCTGGAGATATTTGGGAAATAGATGTCTTTAAGGGGGTCCAAGAAGGATTAATTATTGCTGAAATTGAGTTGGAAAGTGAAAATCAGCATATTGAGTTACCGACATGGGTGGGGGAAGAAATTACTGGAATTGATAAATGGGGTAATTGCTCATTGGCAATGAATGGTATTCCAAAATCCTAACTCTCCTTCAAAATAGAATGTGCTGAAAATAGCAATTGGGCATAGAAGCATGCCTCTAGCATGCATATTATTACCTCAAGGCTAAATGTGAAAAGTGTTGCTGCTAGTTTATGGTTGAGCCTTCGCATGCTCCATCCGGCGCTGCCGGCGATGATGCTTGGGGGCTCGATGGATTGTTGGGGCGAGAAAAAAATACTACCGAAATGGCGTTTTCTCAAGCGGTAAAGCACGCCGCCTCAAAAGATAATACTCATACATCAAACAATATAGAGGATGAAAATGATGGAAAGGGTGGGCGCGGGGGGGCCATTTTTTCTGGTTCATCGCCGATGCCTTCGCAAAAAATACCACTCGATGCACGCAGCGCCGCTATGCAAGCAACTGCAATGGTTGCACCAGAACAACAAGCAACTGTGAAAAGAGAAGTTGTAGATGCGCCATTCAAACCAAACCGAAGAAGATCAAAAAAAATGGTTCTTGGTAAGGAACGGGGGACTGGCAGAGAATTAGCCATCTCACCCACTATTTTAGCAAGACATGCTGCAATGCTTGGATCAACCGGTTCAGGAAAAACTGTAATGGCTAAAGCACTCATTGAAGAAGCTACAATGGCTGGAATCCCTAGCCTTATTATTGACCCGCAAGGTGATTTGGCGCGGCTAGCACTCGGGGTTGATGTTCAAAGTCTCCGAGACCATGGTGGTGATTTGAAGCGCAGGGCCAAATTTCTTGATATGGCCGAGGTAAGGGTATGGACTCCTCTGAGGAGTAAGGGCTTGCCAATTTGCATAGACCCATTTGTTGCACCACCAGATGGTCTTGATGCTGAAGAAGCAATTACCGCTTGGGATATGGTTGCAGCAGGGTTCACTGGCTTGGCGGATTATGATATTGAAAAGGCAATTGGTAAGCAAGTTAAACCATATATTTACGAAATAATGGTGCATGGAACAAGATTAAATTTGCCGGTTGGTGACTTTCAGGCGTTGGCAAAAACAGTTCGTGAACCGCATGAACTATTCACTCGCTTACTATATCCAATGTGCTTTATTGAACTTGAAGAAGGTGAAGAGCGGCTTGATGTGCCTCCCTGGGATGAAGTAATGGAGCAACACTCACTTCCCCATTTTGAAGATATGTTGCCAAAATCCACGCGTAATGAGTTAGCAAGGAGGTTGTCTGCATACTCAAGTGGAGTAAATCAACTGCTTTTTAGTAATGGTGTTCCTATTAATTTTGACACATTTTGTGAGCCGGCAGAGAGGGGGAAAATACCACTCAATATTTTGTATCTGAATACCATTCAAGATGATGCTCAAAAACAATATTTTGTGCAAGAAATTGCACGAGGACTTTACGATTGGATGCTTACTCAACAACCGGCCGAAGGTGAATTGAAATTACTTTTCTTTATGGATGAAGTTGCACCTTACCTGCCACCTTACCCGCGCAACCCACCTGCAAAAGACCTAATAAAATTGATTTTCAAACAAGCAAGGAAATACGGAGTTGCTTGTGTTCTTGCCACGCAAAATGTCAGTGATGTAGATTACAAGATTCTAGCCCAAGCAAATACTACTTTTATTGGAAGATTCACCCAACCACAAGATGTTGAAAAGGTAAAACACTTGCTAAAAGAAAGAGGCGGAGACCAATCCCTTGTTGACCAACTGCCTACTCTTGGGCCTGGTCAATTTCAATTGGTCTCCCCTGACGTTAGAGCAGAGCCAATACCCCTTCAATGCAGGTGGCTTTACACCGATCACGGCACCCCGCTTTCGGAAGAACAGGTGGACGAGCTAACCTCGCAAGAACTGCGGCAATGGGCTAGAACCAAAGGTCGAGGGAGGAGTTCACGCGGCGGCGGTGGGGCCGCAAATATTGCGGCGCTAGGAACAAATGGAAATGGATATTCGGGTGATCCGGGGCTGGTTGAGTCGGCTTTACGAATTAACTCAGCCGGAGGAATGGCAGCAGCAGCGAGAGGTGATGTTTCATCTGGGGCTTTCGAAGTTAGATTGATGGGGGGCCTGTCGGTTTTGAGGGATGGACGAGACCCACTTTATTTAATGCAAGGAATAACTAATGCCGCATCTGCTGCAACATTGATATGGAGCCTTGGGACACTAATGATGGCGTGGAAGGAATCGGAAATTGGGGGGTTGCCATTAATCATCGGTTTTGTTATCACCGCCATAGTATTGGGTATTGTAATACTTGAAATATTGCTTAGCCATGATATGGTTTTGCAAAAAAAATTGGCTAAATATGCTCATAAATCTCAATATATTCTTGCCGCGTGGTTATGGGCATTGTTGTTATGGCATAACCTCTCTCCAAGTTGGTCATTTGGTTCAGCCTATTGGTTATTGGAAGTATCAGTTGTATGGGTTAGTATGTTCTTAATTATTGAAGTAGTAAATCGATTCCGGTTGGGGCGGCTGCACTGGGCTGAAGGGGAAACTGCACTTGAAACTGTCAAGGGCAGAATTGAGGGTGTTACTGCGATACTCACGGATGCTCAATATACTGAAATGCGAGCAAATAGTAAACAGATTTTGGCTGGGATTCGTTGGTGCTTAGACTTTACAACGCTCATTTTCCTCGCAGCACTCATCTACTTATTGTTCAATCAGCCCACAATTAATGAAGGAATTATTGCTGCTCAAGTTTCGGTCCACCCTGCAATTTGGTTAGCATCAATATATGCATTGATGTTTTCAAGTGAGACTTGGTTAAGAATGCGGGGGCGTTTACCGCGGCCAAGTGTTGACTAATTCTATAATATACTGATAGTCCCTTATTGTTTCAGAAATACCCACATATTTTGAATACGGCCAATTGCGGAGAGTTGATGATTCACAACTTCCTCGCAGTTACATGCGACGCAGCAGATATGCCCTTTTTTTGGCAATTCTGATGCTTTTTTCTAGTTGCTTGGGGGTGCTTAGCGGGGATGAGGGTGATGTTGCTGACGAACCAACTGAATCCCCCCTTGAATTATCATTGAATGTTCCATCCAGATTCACATTTGACGAACCTGCCGGCTTTACAGGGGTGTGTAATTGCCCTGATGTAGGCGCCTCTATTGTGGCAACAATTACCGATGGTGCAGTTCAGGGTACGGTGTATTTCACCAACCCTAACGAATTCTCCGTTGATTTTGGGGTTCTTCCATCGGGCACATACAATGTCCAAGTTGTCATGACCAGTGAGGTAGGCAATACCGAAACTGCCAACGCAACATTGACTATTTCCCCACCTTCCGAAGATCCTGTTACTGTCTATGCTTTCCCACCAGTAGTCTATGCTAAAGCAGGTGAGGCACCTATTGCTAGGGTGAAAATTAGCCACGCCGCATTGGATACTTGTTTGGGCGTATGGGAGGACGAGTTGGGAGGAGTGCAGACTGTCGCAATTTCTGGTGAGTATGGTTCTGTACAACTCGATGAGATTAAATCTTCATTCAACGGTACATTCATCATCTCTTGTGGTTCTACTGAAACCACTACTTCCAATGTATCTGTTTACATATTCACAGAAGAAAACCCTGACATGACTGCAGGTGGGCGTTCATCTCCGGATTTGATTGTAGATTATATCTCCGCTTCGTGGAGCAGCGCGGATGCAGGAGATAGCAAGAGCGTAAGTGTGCGAATCGAGAATCAAGGAGATGCTTCCAGTGGTTCTTTCAGATGGGGGCTTTACCTTTCTACGGATACCAGCATCACCACCAATGACATCCATCTCGATGATTGGTCTCAATCAAGCATATCTGCTGGTTCAACCCGTTCAACCTCAAAATCCATCACCATCCCGATGACCATTACAGGGGCACGATACTATGTTGGAATGATAGTGGATATCAACAACCAGGTAAGTGAATCAGACGAAAACAACAACGATGATTATGATAGTGGTAGAGTGACTATCGACGAGGCCCCAGATTTGACTGGAAGGAGTTGTAGCGCCCCCACTACTGGAGTGGTGGGGGATTATCTCGATTCCTCTATATCTTTGAGCATAGAAAACGATCCTGGTGGCTCATATATCGCCTCTTCCGGAGCATTTGATTGGGGGATGTTTCTTTCCAGCGATTCAACTATCACTACCTCTGACACCCAAGTTGGAAGCGACCAATACAAATCCAGCATCTCAGGGGGTTCCTACGGTTCAGATTCTCTTTCCAGCGGTAGCAACAGAATACCTTCTTCACTCAATGGGGGAACCTATCACTGGGGTTTCATAGTTGATATCAATTCTGATGTTGATGAACAAGATGAAACAAACAACATCTACTATTGTGGACAGATTACCATTGAAGATGATGACGCTGACCTTGAAGCAGATTCTGTTGGAACCAGTAGCAGCAGCGCTGTGATGGGAGATACTATTTCCGTCAGTTACCGAATCAACAACATTGGACATGATTACTCGGGTTCGTTCCATTGGGAACTCTATCTCTCAACTGACCAAACTATCACGACAAACGATGTTTTGGTGGATGAATTCAGTGTTTCAAGTATCAGCGCAAACAATTACCGTTCTGGGTACGAATACAATGTTCAGATCCCCACCTCTATCACTGCTGGTTACTATTATCTGGGCATGATAGCCGATAGTCGAGATACGGTCAATGAATTAGATGAAAACAACAACGTCGCTTACGATTCGACCAGAATAGATATTGAAGAACAAGCCGATCTTGAAGCGACCATTCTTTCGGGACCAAGTTCAGGGCAAGCCGGCCAACAAGTCAGCATTTCATGGAAGATTGAGAACAATGGAGATGATTCAACTGGTACCTTCTATTGGCGAATGTACCTGTCAAGTGATTCCACAATCACCAGTAGTGATACGCAGGTTGGAAGTCAACAGTACGAGTATAGCATCTATGGAGGAAGTTCTCGGAGCGGGACATTCAATGATTACATCCCAAGTAGTCTAGGGGCAGGAACATATTATTGGGGGATCATTGTTGATACCACCTCCGTGGTCGATGAAGGAGATGAGGCCAATAATGACTTCACTGGAAACAGTATCTCAATCACTGAGCCGGATCATGATCTAGAAGCAACCTCAATAACAGTGGATTCCAATTATCGTCAAGTGTGTGAAGGTGAAGACATCTATCTAACCTTGAGTGTGACCAATCTCGGTAATGACTATGCTGGCTCCCATCTATATGAAGCGACGGTTGCGACCAGCAACACAGATACTGCAATCTATTACGGCACCTCATTAGGTACTGCATCAGGGAGCAGCGGAGTACCCTCATACACACACTCCAGTATGAGAGCATCCCTTCCAACCAGCCTTACTCCAGGTATATACTATGTTGGACTCATCGTCGACGTGTGGGATAGTGTTGATGAAACTGATGAGACAAACAATATCGTTGCCACACAGAGTGCTCAATTGACAATCCTAGATTGTGCTCCTGATGTTGAGGCAATATCAATCTCAGGCCCAAGTAGCGGCGTGCGTGGACAATCTCTACAAGTGACTGCTCAGGTCAAAAATGATGGACAAGAAGATGCGGTGAATGTCGGTTACGAAATACTTTTCTCGCAAGATGCCAGCATCACTAGACAAGATACGCTCGTGGCCTCAGGTAACATCAATTCAATTCTAATAGGGAGCACGTGGACAGATAGTATCACCATCTCAGTACCTTCCAATCTTGCAGATGGATGTTGGTACTGGGGACTGATTGTTGACCCTACGGATTCTATCATCGAAATGGATGAAACGGACAATTCGCTTGCTTCTACTGGACAATTCTGCCTGCAACAAGCGGATCTCGTCGTAACTTCTGTCTCAAGTTCTGACGAAATCATGAGTGGACAGAGTGTAGATGTTGATATCTCGATTGACAACGCTGGTGGTTCCAACGCCAATGGTTTCACCGTTCTGCTAATGCTATCTGATGACACTCAGTTGAGCAACGACGATATTGAAATGGACTCATTCGCGGTTGGGCCTCTACTCAACGGAAACTCCACTACCGTCTCCAGAACTGTGACGATTCCAGGACAACAGATTGGAACAAGATATTGGTTAGTCATCCTTGATAGTGATGATGATGTCATTGAAGATGATGAAACCAACAACCTTGGCTTTAGTAATAGTTTCACCATCGTGGCACCAGCGATGGACCTCTTGGCATCTTGGGTCGAGGCGCCTGAATTCGCAGAGCCTGGACAAACAGTTACCATCGCTTGGGAAATTGAGAATCTCGGCCAAGAAGATCTTGGTTTTGAATACGAACTATGGCTATCCATTGATTCAACCCTCAGTGATGAGGACATGCGCCTTTCGCAAACAAGGATTGAGGATTTGGCTTCAGGAATCTCCACATATGGAGAACAAGCAGTACATCTCACTGGAGAAACCGAGGGAATCTGGTATGTGTTGCTGGTTATTGATTCTACGAATGAACATCTAGAGGATGATGAGAACAACAATGTCAGATTCTCCAACAACACCATCACCATCAGTGCAGACAACAGCCCCCCTGTGGGCAACATTCTACCAGGGTGTGATGACCCCTCAACTGATGGAAACTTCCTCAACGATGCCGCTGGCTCTAGGTCTTCAGCACAATATCTGACTTCAAATCCCAACATGACCCTTGATGGTTGTCTATCTGGTTTTGATGAAACTGATTGGTACTCTTTCATCCTTGACGCAGGAAACAGAACCACCATCGCTTTCAGTGCAGAAGGTGCTCACCTAGAGATAGCAATAATGTATGGAGAAGACATACTTGTGGAAGAGTGGTTGGACAGTGACAAGGAATGGACAACCCTAGCAGTGACGAATGAAGATGAAGATGAGGTCCCAATAAGATATCATGTTCGTGTATCTTGGGATCCTTCTCAGTCCGGTGGTCCCTATCGCCTTTTGTTCGTGACTGCGGATGAAAAAACTGAGGCAGATGTCACGCCACCCCCAACCCCAGAATTCAGTATTAACAACACTTGGACCAGTTCCCCAACTATCTTAGTGGAATGGTCGAGTGTTGAAGATGAAGGTTCAGGGCTAGATAGATATGAGATTAGGTGGGTAGGAGGTCTTTGGTCTTCTGTCGAAACAAACAGTTCACAACTCAATCTAACTATGTTGGCAGATGGGCGACATGCGCTAGAATTGAGAGCTGTTGACAATGCTGGAAATAATGGCTCAGTCGTTGCAGCGTGGGTACGTATTGACCGTCACGCCGTGGAAATAAATCTAGAAATCTCAGAAACAGTACTCGGCCCAAATCCATTCCTCATCGTCAATCTCAACATCGATGATGGAGAAGGTAGTGGACCGATGATGGTATTGTGGTCGGCCGATAACTCAACATGGCATGAATTTCCTGCTGCGGATGGAATCTTAGAATGGCAAAATTGGAGTCAGAACAACTTGTTCCTGAACGTCACTGATTGGGCAGGCAACTCGGCCTTCACCAACATCACTTTTGATGATCCAACAGAATACACTGAAAGCGATGATTTACCCATTTCTACATCTTCAGGAACCAATGGAAGAATGATGACGGCGTTGATCATCGCAATCATCACCATAATTGTGGCGGTTGTGTTAATCGCTCGGAAAGTACGTTCTCAAGGAGATGAAGACGAAGAGGACATTTCTCACCACCCAACTCCAATAGTTCCAGTCGCTAATCAACATCCTCACCTTGTGTCCATGAATCCCATAGAGAACCAAGAACAACAATACACTCCTAGCGCGTTGTATTCACCGAGCACTATACAGGACTCAATGGGCCACTATGTGCCTAGTTACCATCAATTACCCCCAGGTGGGGAATATGACCAATCCAGCGGGCAGACAGAATATGTCCTCCCATCAGGACAGAGATGGAAACAGAGAGATGATGGTTCATTCCTTGCCACCACCGAATATTGATTAATACTGAAAGTTCATCATTAATTCAAAAATACCTACTTATTTTGAATGTGGCCAATTGGCGGAGAGTTGATGTTTCATATCTTCCTCGCAGTTACATGCGGCGCAGCGGATATGCCCTTTTTCTAGCATTTCTGATGCTTTTCTCTGGTTGCTTGGGGATGCTTAATGGAGATGAGGGTGATGTTGTTGACGAACCAACTGAATCTCCCCTCGAGTTATCATTGAATGTTCCACTCGGATTCACATTTGATGAGCCTGTCGGATTTACTGGGCTATGTAATTGCCCGGACGTGGGCGCCTCTATTGTGGCATCGATTGCCGATGGTGCAGTTCAAGGTACGGTGTATTTCACCAACCCTAGCGAATTCTCCGTTGATTTTGGAATCCTTCCATCGGGCACATATAATGTCCAAGTTGTCATGACCAGTGAAGTAGGCAATACCGAAACTGCCAACGCAACAGTGACCATTGCCCTACCTCCAGAAGGCCCTGTTACTGTCTCTGCTTTCCCGCCAGTAGTCTATGCAGAAGCAGGGGAGTCCTCCATTGCTAGGGTGAAGATTAGCCACGCCGCATTGGATACTTGTTCAGGAGAATGGGCAGATGAAGAGGGGAGAGTGCAAGCCGTCGCTATTTCTGGTGAGTACGGTTCTGTACAACTTGATGAGATAGAATCTTCATTTAACGGTACATTCACCATCTCTTGTGGTTCTACTGAAATCACTACTTCCAATGTATCCGTGTACATATTCATATTCACCGAAGAAAATCCAGACTCGGATGGTGATGGAGTACCCGATGAATTTGACCGCTGTGTCGAAAGTAGCATTGCTTTCTTCAGCATTCCTGAAATCAATGACATGGATGGTGATGGTTGCCACGATAATACCGAGGACACCGATGATGACGATGATAGCCGCCCCGATTCATCAGACCATTGTGGCAGAGGGATGATTGGTTGGGATTCGTTGAATACGACATTGGACTATGACTCAGATGGTTGTTATGATGCATCTGAAGATGATGATGATGATAATGACAATGTTTTGGACATATACGATATGTGCTCTTTAGAGTTCCCTAGAACTCTAGGTTGGGAAACTAATGGTAATGAAGATCACGATAACGATGGATGCAGAGATTCTGATCAAGATGATGATGATGACAATGATGCAGTTCTGGATATTTTTGATGAGTGTGAAAAAGGTGTTATTGCTTGGATGCAAAACTCCGAATCAGATTATGATGGAGATGGTTGCCGAGATATTGATGAAGACTTAGATGATGATAACGATGGTTTCAATGACTTTTTTGATTGGTGTAATAGAACACAACTGGGTGCGGTTGTAAACGAATTTGGTTGTGCTTCAGATGAGTGGGATAGCGATCTGGATGGAGTCATGGATGACACCGATCAATGTTCAGGAACACCACTGGATTTGGATGTCAATGAGGTTGGTTGTGCTGACTTAGACAATGACGGAGTCTATGCAAATATCGACCAATGCGCCGAATCACAAGCGCGTTGGACAGTAAATGTTGATGGTTGTACTGTGCTTCAGATTCCAATAACATGGGATACTGGCCCCTATTCAACTGAACGTTTTGGCTTGGCGGGAGATTTTACAATTCAGACTAAATCTGGTAATTGGGTGATGTCTCGAGATTGGAACGGAGAAAGTACATACCTGTTTATTTTCAATCAAGACTCGAGTTCGTACATGTCCGGACTATGGAGTCAAGATGTAGGACGGCTTCTAGACAACCTGCCAGAAAATGGACACGTATTCTTTGGCTCCTTTGACAGTGATTTTCGAAATGATATTGATGCAATGAACATCCGTGTCAATTCCCATCGGAATGGGCTGGATGATGATGGGAAAGCATGGGTTGATTCTCACGTTCACTACATAGACCAACAGGGTGGTGCCATCGGAGGTTCTCTAGGCAGTGTCATTGGTGATTGGAGTTCATACTATTATTCGATAGATAGATTCCAACAGTGGCGAGAGATTGGCTCTCTATACAATTGGGCGGGCACCCATGGTGTCCAGTACCGATTTGATTACATTTCCAAAGTGTCCCAACAATTCAATTCTGAATTCCCTACTGAAATGCGTCGTCATGACCCTGGTGTTACAGTGGTCGACATCATGGTTTCTCAGCGCCACAGTGGTGGATGGAGCGGCGGTCATTCATCACTTGCCAATGGTTCATTCCCTTCTGCATCAGTGATGCAGAATTTTAACACAATGGAACTTTACATGCATCATGGTTGCAGTGAACATCGTGATCGTTACCAGAAATCTGACGGTTCATACGGGGGTTGTCATGAATGGGATTACAGCCAATATATGCAAATTTGCGATGAAGCCGGCAATTCTTCTTCCTGCAGTACAGAATTTGGATACTGGATTACAACATACGGGCGTGAGGGGCGCTGGTTGACCGATATTTCACCAAGACTATTCGAGCTTGTTGACGGAGGAGATAGAATGTTCAGATATAGAGGGGCAAATGGTGGATGGCTCAATGTTAGCGTATACTTGTCAAATTGGGATGATGACGGATTGCGTCCCACGAGTGGCGAGTTGGCCTTCAACGGGGGTTCATTCCGAGGCCAGTACAACAATGAGTCACAATTCAAGCGCCTTCATGATATTGAAATTCCTGAAGGCACAGAGAAAGTCGAGATTTACGCAGTTATTACAGGCCATGGATTTGGAAAAGACACCGCTAATTGTGCTGAGTTCTGTAATCACGAGCACCGTTACATCATGAATGGCCAAGTGACTCAAGAAGACCACCCTATGACAGGGAATAGTACACATTCAAGTGACAACGAGGGATGTGCAAAAGAGATGCATGATGGTGCTCTTGCCAATCAATTGGGCTCGTGGCCATACGGGCGTGCTGGTTGGTGTGCAGGGCAGGATGTCAAACCTTGGACATACGACATTACTTCATGGATTGATTGGAATGGTGGTGCCAACAACTTGAGGTATCAAGGTCTATATGATGGCCAGAATTATGTCCCACAAAATGAGCAATCGGGTGCCAACCAAAATATCCATGCGAATATTTGGGTGGTATATTATTCAAACAACAGTTCTGAAATTGGAACTCAACTATCCCCTACACCCCCGCCCCCCCCATCTACATCAAATGGAATGGATATTAATGAGAGGCCGCACTCTGTTCAAATTGCAAGAGAGGAAGAATGTGCTTCGAAGGAAGATTAGGGGCCCCCCCTCTTGACTTTTGGCAATAATACCCCGAACTTTTCAACCATTACCCCCATATAGTCATTCCAATACGCCAATCCATGCGATTGTTGCGCACCGGCCTGTTAATCAGCCTGATTATCTTTGCACCATTGTCTGGTTGCTTTGGAGTTGATGATGCCGGGGAGGAAAAGGCAAAATTGACTGTGTTTGATGGTGGGGCATTAGTGGAAGCAACTCGGGGCCAGATATTAACCATCTTTGTTGAGACAAATGTTGATTGGACCGTATCTCGGACTGAAGGGGCATTTTTTGTTGATGAAGCAGGGGTTTTTAGAGATGGTTGGAATATCACATTTTCCTCTTCTGTTGAATCTTTTGACATGTTAATAATGGATACTGAATTGCCTACAGTTAGTTTGAATATTACCGCGGGTAGTGAGAAATGGAATACCACACTTACCCTCGTTGATAGCGCTGATATGATGCTATTAGATGGGCGGCGAGCCTTTGAAACAATAGACATGTTAACTACATCTCACAACAATCGTTGGTGTGCTAGTGCTTCTGTGCATGA
>LWDU01038803.1_pt1 | contig 15231 bp, 15 predicted proteins | sample 727161 | NCBI WGS metagenome assembly LWDU01 (sample SAMN04566230, study PRJNA314399) | hydrothermal vent metagenome | isolation source: deep sea hydrothermal plume seawater | place: Mexico: Gulf of California, Guaymas Basin | collected 2004-07-11 | reverse complement strand
TGGCGATCCGACTTCGCCGGCGAGCCGGTCGACGCTACGGGTGTCCTGCCCGACGGAGCGGCGTTCGACGGTTTGGATGGATTGCGCGATTTGCTTGTGAGCCGTCCCGATGACTTCGTGGGAACGGTGACCGAGAAGCTGATGATCTACGCCTTGGGGCGTGGACTAGAGTATTACGACATGCCGGCCGTGCGGAGCATCGTGCGTGAGGCAGCAGAAGACGACTATCGTTGGTCGTCGATTCTTGTGGGTGTTGTCGAAAGTATCCCGTTCCAGATGCGGAGAAGCCAGTCATGATCATTTTGAAGAAGGCCCTTCCTCGACGCACCTTCCTGCGCGGGCTCGGCGCGACCGTTGCCCTCCCGTTCCTCGATAGCATGATCCCGGCCCTGGACGCCACGCGGGCGCTGGCTGCCCAGCCCGCTCGCCGTTTGGGTGTGGTCTATGTGCCCAATGGTATGGCCATGAAAGCGTGGACGCCCGCCGTCGAGGGTGCGGGGTTCGAGATGACCAGAATCCTGCAGCCGATGGCCGCCTATCGTGATCGGATGCTGGTGCTGACCGGGCTCAACGGCGTGGCGAGCAACGCCGGCGTGCATGCGAGCGCGTCGACGCGCTTCTTGACTGGTGTAACGCCGGCCCGCACCGAGTCCGACCTTCAGGCCGACGTGTCCGTGGACCAGCTCGTGGCTCGTGAGCTCGGTCGCGAGACCCAGCTCGGCTCGTTGGAGCTGGCGCTCGATGCGCACGACGTCTTCGGCTCCTGCGATATCGGGTTCAACTGCCAGTACACCAGCACCATCGCTTGGCGTGACGCCAACACACCCTTGCCGATGGAGACCAACCCGCGTCATGTGTTCGAGCGTCTGTTTGGCGACACCGGTACGACGGATTCGGCCGTGCGTGCGCGTCGCAACCGAATGGACCGGAGTTTACTGGACGCGGTGACGGACCGCATCGCGGCCCTAAACCGTGACGTCGGCGCTGGCGACCGGGCCAAGCTGGAGCAGTATCTGGACGCCGTGCGCGATGTGGAGCGCCGTATTCAGATGGCCGAGGCGCAGAGCGATCGCGAGATCCCCGAAGTGGAGCAGCCGGCGGGGGTCCCGTCTACCTACGAAGAACACGCCAAACTGATGTTCGACTTGCAGGTGCTGGCGTATCAGACCGACCTCACCCGTGTCATCACTTTCATGCTGGGCCGGGAGCTGAGTGGTCGCACCTACGCGGAAATCGGAGTGCCCGACTCGCACCACCCGACGTCTCATCACCGCGACGACCCGGTGCTCTACGAGAAGATCACCAAGATCAACGAGTTCCATACGAGCCTGTTCGGATATTATCTCGACAAGCTCGATGCGACCCAGGACGGCGACGGCTCGTTGCTCGACAACATGCTGTTGCTCTACGGTGCGGGCATGTCCGACAGTAACCGGCACGCCAACACCGGGTTGCCGCTCGTGCTCTTTGGGGGCGGGTCCGAGACGGTCGCTGGTGGGCGGCATCTGCGCTACCCGGAAGGCACATCGATCAGCAATCTCCATCTCACGATGCTTGATCGCATGGGCGTCGCGGTCGACAACATGGGGAACGCCACGGGGCGCCTCGAGCTGCTATCCGATGTATAGCCGCCTGACGCGATGGCCTTTCCGGTCGCTGCTGGTGATGGCGGCGGTGGTTGTGAGCATAGCTGCCCCGGCAGGGGCGTCGTCGGCAGTGCCTGCGAGCGCAGCGGACGTGGCGGATCCGGATCCGCCCTTGATCGAAGCGGTCAAGCGCCAAGATACGGAGGCAGTGGCTCGGCTGTTGGCATCAGGCGTTGACCCTGATGTACGCCAATCGGACGGAGCGACTGCCTTGCACTGGGCCGTGCACCGTGAGGACGCGGAGACGGTCACCTTGCTGATCGAGGCGGGCGCGGATGTCGACGCCGTCAACCGTCTCGGTGCCTCGGCACTGTTTCTCGCCGCCCAGGGCGGTAACGCGACGATGCTGCGGCGGCTGCTCGAATCAGGCGCGGATCCGAATCTGGCGCTTCCGCTGGGCGAGACACTCGTGATGACGGCAGCGCGGTCGGGAACGGTCCAAGGCGTCAGGGATCTGATCCAAGCCGGTGCCGACATCAATCTCAGCGAGCGTTCGCGTGGCCAGACCGCGTTGATGTGGGCTGCGGCCCAGGGACATCACAAGGTCGTTCAGGCGCTGATAGAGGCGGATGTGAACATTGCGGCGCGCTCGACGGTCCGTCCACGGCTCATGTACGCGGACGCGACGAATGGCGGAGCCTTCGATCAGGGGATGGTCGAGAACCTCGGAGGTTTTTCGGCGCTGCTGTTCGCGGCTCGGCAAGGCGACACGGCGATCGCCGATCTGCTCCTGACCGCTGGGGCGGACGTAGACGGACAGGCGGGCAACGGTGCGAGCCCACTCGTGGTGGCCATCCACAGCGGACACCCGGCGCTCGCGCGTCTACTGCTCGAACGGGGTGCGGACCCGGATGCCATTGATGCCGGCTACAACGCGCTGCACGCTGCGGTTTTGCGTGGCGATCTCGACAGCGTCGTCGCGCTGCTGGAGCACGGGGCCGATCCTGATGTCAGACTCTTGCGAGCCACGCCCGTGCAACGCGCGAGCGAAGACTGGGCGCTCAAGACGGCCATGGTGAGCGCCACGCCGTTCTGGTTGGCCGCCACCTTTCGGGAGGCGGAGATCATGCATGCGCTGGCCGAGGGTGGCGCCGATCCGACTCTGAACACGACTGAGCTCTGGCGAAAGGGAAGAGAGCGCTCGGATCGAGACGAACCATCGGAGCCCCGGGTTGCTGGCGGCTTCGTGAGTCCGTTGCAGGCAGCCGTCCGCGGAGCCAGCGATCGGGGCCGGTTCTATATCCTCCCCAATGATGACCCCGTGGGCGAGGAGCGGCTGGCCCTCGCGGCGGTGACGGTGGGCGCAGATCTTGGCATCGACCTGGACCACGCCGATTTCACGGGAGCGATGGCACTTCACGACGCCGCCCAGCGAAACCTGACGTCGATCGTGCGTTTTCTGGCTGAGCGCGGTGCCGACGTCAACGCGACCAACGGCCGTGGGCGGACCCCACTCGACGTGGCGGTCGCGTCGTCCCGCTTTCCCAGCTTCGCGTCGCTTGGCCCTGATTGGAGTGGTCCCAACGCGATCGATATTCTCGAGGAGTTCGGTGCAGTACGGTCTAACCAGTCAGCCAGGAGACGGTGAGCACCGAACTATCGCTCGATCGAGGCCGGTCTCAAGGCGACGCTACTCCTTAACAGACTGAGGTCGGCGGCCAGGTAGACCGTCGCCATCCCACCCTCACCGAGTTTACGCTCGATTTGGTAACGGCCTTCCAAGGCTGAGTTCAGTCGAGCGATAGGGTCGGGCATCACACCTTTGGCTTCACCAGGGGCCCCTGCGTTATTTGCCTGGGCCATCTGAGGTCTCTGCGTCCCCTAATCACTTTATTGCGTTTGTCACGAATATCGACGAGCATGCTGTAGGTAACGGTCGGACACCCTAGCTTCCTCGGAGGAGCCTCGTGGTGATGCCAAGGGCGTCGCAGCCGGCGACAGGACCCTCGGCCTGGCCCTCGAGCGTACAATCGTCTCAGGAGATAGTGGAAAGATGGAATCAGACATCAATCGGCTGATGATTGAGTCCAGGAAGCAAGAGATCGGCCGGCGCACATTTCTGGGCTCGATGGCTGCATTGGCGGTGAGCGGTTGCGGCAGCGAAGACGGTGCTGATACGTCCGCCAGTTCGACTGCGGGCCAAACGTCATCCACGCTTCCCGGCCCCCCGATCCAGGTGCAGTCCATCAATCATATGACACTCAGTGTGTCTGATCCGGCGGCATCGCTAGCGTGGTATCAAGGACTGTTCGGCATGCCCATCGTAGCACGCCAGGCCGGCACCATCGTGCTCCAGATCGGTGACGGTCCTCAGTTCATCGCGCTCGGCGGCGGTGCGAGCGACAATGCACGCATCACCCACTTTTGCCTCGCCGTCGACAACTTCGACGACGAACGGATCATGCAGATCCTCGCCGAGAACGGTGTTGCGGCCACGGGCCAATCCGGCCCCCTCGAGTCGCGCGTCAGAATGCGCGGAGCACCCGAGCTCTACTTCGGCGACCCGGACGGTATTGTCGTGCAATTGCAGGACTCGAGTTATTGCGGTGGTGCCGGCCTGCTGGGCGAGGAGTGCTTAGCGACACCCGAGCCCGCACCTGGGGAAGGTCTCCTGGCTCTGGGTGAGTTCAACCACTTTACGCTCTTCGTGGGGGACCAGCCGCGCTCCATCCAGTTCTATCAGAGCCTGTTCGGCCTGCCAATCGATACCTACCAGGGTGCCCTGCCGGTGCTCAGAGTCGGATCCGGCAAGCAGTTCCTCGCCCTGGCGGGCGTGCCCCCCATGGCCGGCCGGATCCACCACGCTAGCCTGAGCGTCGAGGACTTCGATGTCGATCGCATTTTCTCTCTCCTCGAAGGGTATGGTTTGACCGTGCTGGGAGAAGCGGGCGGCGCGAACGGCCCGCTACAAACGTATGTGACGATGCGGGGATCAGACCGTGGCGGAGCGCCGGAAGGCACTCCTGAGCTGTATTTCACGGATCCGGACGGCATCCTGATTCAGCTGCAGGACCCGACCTACTGTGGTGGAAACGGCTACCTCGGAGCGGAGTGCGGCACGGTGGAGAATCCGACCGGAAGTAACGCATAGATCGTCCGAAGCCACCGACGGGTGCCAACAGAGGAGTGCGTATGATCAGGCCTCGTTTTCCGACCATCCTGGCTCTAGCCCTGGCGGGCCTGACCGTGAGCTTGGCCCCACTGTCCGGGGCTGCGCAGCAGCGGGCCATGCCGCGCACATCGGACGGCCGTCCGGATCTCCCAGGGTCACTGGAGTAACGCAACGATCACGCCGGTCCAGCGCCCTCGAGGACAGGGCCCGGTGTTGACGCGCGACGAAGTCCTTTCAATCGAGGGGCGGCGTGAGGGTCGCGCACTTCGTGTCCGGAGTCCATCTTAGCCGCGCAGCAGAATCGCGTATCCGCGAGATGGCCGACCGCCAGCGGATGGGCGAGAATTGAAGGCGCAGATCCGCGGGGTTTCGTGTCTTAGTGGAATGCGTTGCTTAGGGCTACCGAGCGGAACCGTAACAGGGAGGAAGTCTGGATGGCGAAAAGAACACTAAAATGGCTGGGTATCACTCTGGTCGTGTTGCCTGTTGTCGTCCTCACGATTGTGGGTATCGGTTCTTCACTCTCGCTGGATCGCGATTACAATCACACGAACGAAACTGCCGCTCTACCCCTGTTTTCGGGCGAGTTCGCCAGCTCATCGGTCGCGTCCTCTAGCCCATCCAGCGCTCCGGCCCTGGTGCGAATTCAGGCCAACGGCTTTGAATTCAGGGCGCGAATAGCAGGGAGCGGTGGGGACGCGCCCACGGTAATCCTGCTACACGGATTCCCCGTAACCTCGGCCATGTGGGAACCCATGATCATGCCCCTGGTCGACGCCGGTTATCGGGTGATCGCTCCTGACCAGCGCGGGTATAGCCCGGGAGCGCGTCCCGAAGAAGCCGGGGCCTATGCGATCGGCGAACTGGTGAGTGATGTCGTCGCCATCGCCGATGCAGTGGGAGCAGAGACGTTCCACCTGATTGGTCACGATTGGGGATCGGCCGTGGGCTGGAGCACCGTCCTATCACACCCGGATCGGGTGCTGAGTTGGACTGGACTTTCGATCGCCCATCCCACCGCTTTTTTCTACGCCCTGGAAAATGACCCGGACCAACAATCTCGTAGCGGCTATTTTGCGCTATTTACGATGCCATGGGTTCCCGAAGCCCTCTTTACCTTCAACAATCTCGTTGTGTTGAAAGCCTTTTACTCCGCCATGGGTCCCCTTGAGCAGGAAGAGTATCAAGCTGTTTTCGCGGAACCTCGCGCACTGACATCAGCGCTCAACTGGTACCGTGAAATGGATGGGGGGTTTGGAAGGGACCCGCAGATGGTCAACGAGACGAACACGCCGACCCTGTTTATCTGGGGCAATCGGGATGAGGCGGTGGGAAGAAGCGCGATTCAGAGCCAGAAGAGGTATATGACGGGTCCGTATCGCGAGATTGAGCTGGACGCCGACCATTGGTTGATGTCCACGCACGCCGATGAAATCACCAGCGCTGTGTTGGAACATCTGAACGCGAATTAGGAGTGTGTGACCAACCTCGTGGTCGCGTCCGAACTTGGCAGCAATGAATCGACTCTTCCGGCTCCCCGACTCGATCAAACACGATCCGGCCGTCGATGCCTGGGTGGAGGAGCATGATGGTGGCTTGGGGGCGATCGCGCGCCAATGGTTTGAGGTCATGCGCAAGTGTGGAGATGATGTTCGAGAAGTACTGCATGACGGCCATCCCACCTTGTGTGTTGCTGACGCTGCCTTCGCATACGTCAACGTATTCACAGTGCACGTCAATGTCGGTTTCTTTCATGGCGCTGAGCTTGCAGATCCGGCGGGGTTGTTGGACGGCACCGGAAAATACATGAGGCATGTGAAGCTCAGGCCCGACCGTGACGTCGACGCCGAAGCCCTCATGGCGCTGATTGATACGGCTTATGCTGACATGACGGGCCGCCTTGGGTCCGACCCACGGTCACCACACTAACCGCGGCGCGAGCACTATCCTGGCAAATAGCGCACCCGAAGTTCGTTCCGCACTTCTGCGCTCGCGTGGGCCAGCGATTTGAGCATGTTCACGATGCATCGAATAAAGGAATCGGACTTGTACTCGATGCCGTGGTTCTCACAAAGCTCGATCAAGTATGGGCGAAGCTTTGAAAGATTGTGCTGCGGAATCCGAGGGAAGAGATGGTGCTCCACGTGATGCTGGAGGCCACCGTGGAACCAGTCGTCGAGCAGAGACGTCGAGATATTCTGGTTCGAAAGCGCCTGAAATTTCATTCCCATCGCTTCCTGTTCTTCTCTGTACAATCGGGGCGCGTAGGCATGAGAGAGGATCAACTGTAGGTGGATGCTCCCCGAAATCACCAACGTCGCGAGTGTAAAAACCGTGGCATACATGGCACCGGCTTGGATGAGCGGTCCACCCGAGGGTGCATCCAGACCCCTCCAACCCTGCATCAGCAACGTCCCCCACAGCAGTACATGGATCGCGACCGCCGACAGATGGTGGAAATCACGCTGCCGCACGGCTTTTAGGAAGTCACCGCTCACGATGTTGATACGATCGTAGAGCAACAGCATCGGAATCACCCACAGGTGTTGGGTCGCGAGCTTTAACTTCTCCCAATCTGTAAGCGCTCGGCGGGTTCTCTCGAAATCGTCTATTTCCCGCCGACTGTAGACGAGGTGGGGCATACTATTCATCTGCGGATCACTGACCGGGCGGTTTGCCTCTAGGTGATGCTCGTTGTGCACCCGAGTCCATTTTTCATCACTGATTCCGAAACAAACACTGCCGAACAGCCACGATACCCGGGGGCGCCGGCGAGGGGGAACCACGCTGTCATGAGCGACGTCGTGGGCGAGAAATGCGGCTTGGTGAATGAACAAGCCGAAAAGCAGACCACTGATCAACGGGCCACTGACCAAGTAGGCCAGGTCCACGTCCACGTTCGCCCCTCCGTTCACGGCAACGAGATCATCTCCGCCATTAAGTGAAACGCCGCTAGCCCTACGGTCGTGGCATTCGGGTTCGTGACGATGAGCGACCCGATGGCAGCTTCCGACGAGGGTGGGCTGCCGTCGTACTGAGTGTACCCGCCACCGCAGTCGCATCGCTTGCCGCTACGCACCCCCCCGACACATCTTGTGGCCCATGTTTCACGTCATCACACGCCTTGGCCGGTACCTCGTCGTCTCCGCGATCGTAATACCAGTCGCGACGGGTACCCCTCAGTCCGCGACCGCCCAGACACAGTTCGATGTCATGACCTTCAACATCCGGACGTCGAATATCTCCGACGGGGACAACTCGTGGCCGTATCGGAAGGAGTTGGTGGTTGAGACGATCCGTAAGTTCGCCCCGCACGTCGTAGGCATGCAGGAGGCCATCAGCGAACAGATCGACTATTTGACGTCCGAGTTGCCGGAGTACCGTTGGCTGGGAATCGATCGACGGCTCAATGGGGGGTTAGGACTCAGTGAACACACACCGATTTTTTACCGTCATGCAGAATTAGCGCCGATCGAGTCGGGCAATTTCTGGTTGACGGATACGCCTGATCGGCCTCCGGTGCCGTCCACCGGAGCCCGCCGCCGCCGCGGGGGTGGTCGAATCGTCACCTGGGCGAGATTTCATCATTTGGAGACGGGGCGGGCGGTGTATGTCTTCAATACGCATCTTTCGTTGAGGCGAGGGCAGGGGCAGATCAACTCCGTCAACTTGATTCTGGAGCGGATCGAAGCGTTGCCGCCGGGAAGCACGGTCATCGTTATGGGCGATTTCAACAACGTTGCCGAACAGAGCGACCTCTGGAAGGTGGCCACGGCCAACGGGCTCGACGATGCCTGGCTTTTGGCGGACGAGCGGCGGGGCCCGGAGTTGACGCTGAGCGACTTCGGCCCTCCGGACCCGGGGCGCACGGACCGAATCGACTGGATTCTGGTCGGTGGCGAGGTCGGGGTCCGATCCGTCGAGACGGTCCTGCACAACGAGGGCGGCCGTTACCCCTCTGATCACTACCCGGTCGCGGCGCGGCTCGAACTCAACTAGCGGCCAGTCCTCCGACTAGCGGTTAGTCCTCCGATGGAGCTGCAGTGCCTTTCTCGCCTAGTGGGCCGAGTGCCTCGGCGTTGCCTAGCAGTATCCGAGCGGAGCGTCGATGATGACCCGTCGATCCCGTAGTTCTTCGTAGTCTGGTCCGAGCTTTTCGCGTGAGATGGGACCCGTCAGGTCGGCCTCCACGGTGATACGGTCCGGCAGGTAGCGCCGGCATTGGCCGAACTCCGCCTCGTATTCGGGTGTGGGGAACGTAAGCGTCAAGATCGACGACTCACCTAGCAGTTCCACTTGGTACAGCGGATTGACCGTCAGTGTCCCCTGGCGCACTTCGGACGATTCGTCTGTGAACAGTCGCGGGTGGTGGGGCGCAAAGAGTTCCTGATAGGCGGTCGGCGTGAGTGTGTCTCCCGCCGAGAAGTTGTCACCCAGTGCGCTGTGCAGGTGCGGCATCACCACGACGCCGTCCGCGCCCGCAAGACGCATCATCTCTTCGGCCAGCAGCCGCTTGTGCCAGACGTACGGAAACGCGTCGGCGAGGACCACCGTCGAAAAAGTCCCACGGGCGAACGGCAGCGGGTGGTTGGCGTCGCAACAGACCGGCGCCGAGTTTGGCGATGTGAAGCGACCGGCAAGCCACAACTTCCAGAAGTACAAGTCGGCGAGAACCGTGCCTCGACCTCCTCGACCTCCTCGACCTCCTCGACCTCCTCGGGGTCACGGAGGTGGGTGAGCACCCTCGTCAGATGGCCCGAACCGCCGCACAGATCGAGCGTGCGTCCTTGGACGGGCCAGCGTTGCTGGCAAATCGCCGTGAGGATCGCTTCCGCGGTCACGAACGTCGGGTCCGTGAAGCGATAGAGAAAGTACGTGCTCTCGGCGTCGCTACACAGAATCTCGAGGGCGTTCCGATACGTCGAGGTTTCCTGCCCTATGAGCGCGCGGAAACGTTCTTGGCGTCCATCCTCGTCTGACAATCCCAAGAGGCCGAACAGGGCTTGCTCGGTGCTGCCCGCCTCCAGGGCGTGCAGAGCGCGCTGCGTGGTTTCGTCGGCCATCATCACGGGGATGCCAGCGACGATGGGAAACGCGCAGCACTCGCATCCGAGCACTCCCGCGTCGATGCGGGTGCCCTCGCGAGCCAGTGCGTCGTTCTCTACGAGGGACAGTGTGGTACCGCAAAACGGACATCGGAGGATGTCCAGGAGACTCGCGTGCATGCGGCTTCAGTCTCCCCCTTCCGTGATCGAGGTGCCCCAGCGCTCGAAGAAGACGTCATTGAGCGACCCCACCCCTGCACGCCGGTAGTGCTCGGTCCCGAGGAACCGCTCCGCGTCCTCCTCGCTCAGGGACTCGAACGCACTGCCCGCGAGTTGCGTGTGGTGGCATCGTATTGCGGCCAACTTCCGTTTAGCGAACTCCTCTCCCGCTTCGACGACGAGTGTCGGCGCGGGTGCTTTCGACCCGAACGCATCGGCGTCGGCCACGCCGAGGATGTGCTGCGGAGGGTCGTCTCCCGGCGCGGCGTTCTTCGACGTGGCATCCACGAGGGCGCGCATCTTGCCTGCCGGCATGCTGACGTAGCGCAGAGCGGGACCCGCGTTGCCAAGCCGTGCGATGGCAGCGGTCGTTCGCTCGTGCCCCGCGATGTGGTCGGGATGCCAGTAGAGGCCGTCCTCGTCGAATGTGACCACGACGTCTGGTTGTAACCGACGGATGGTGTCGAGGATGTCCGCCTCGAGTTTGCCGGCGTCGATCCAAGGGAGCATGCCATCCTCGTGGTCGAGGATTACGACCTCTCGAAGGCCGAGAATCTGTGCTGCGTTCGCCAGTTCGCCTGCCCGAAGGTCGCGAAGCAGTTCGCGGTCTTCCTTTCCGTATTGTTTGCGGCAGGCTCCGGTGCTGTGCCCCACGTCGTTCCCCTGGCCGTGCTCGCCATGCGTGAGGCAGAGGAGCGAAACCCGCACGCCGCTCTCAGCACAGCGCGCCAGCAGGCCGCCGCACGCTAGCGACTCATCGTCCGGGTGTGCGAAGATCGCCAGTAGCGAGGACCCGGTCAGATCATAAAGTGGGGGTCCGTTCATGGCTTGGATCCAAGACCCGCTTGAACCGTCGAGAGGTGCTCTGGATCGCGACGCTCGGCCGTCACTCGCATGTAGGCTTGGACGTGCGAGTCGACCATACGGTCGGGCCCGAAGCGCTCTACTGCCCTACTTCGTACCGTGCCTCGGTCGAGCGCCAGCACCTGCCGGAGCCCGTCGACCAGGGCGTCGAGTGAGTCGAAGAGTCCACCCGTGACTCCTTCATCGACGATTTCGGCTGCTGCGCCCCGCCGAAGTGCCGCCACCGGTGTGCCGCACGCCATCGCCTCCGGCAGGACGAGGCCGAACGGCTCACTCGATTGCACGGGATAGAGCAAGGCCCGCGCCCCGCCGAGGAGTGTCACTTTCTCGGCGACGTCCACTTCGCCGGCATAAACGACGTCGGTGCCGTCGACCATGGGCTCGACTACGTCCCGATAGTACTCGTTCGTGGCCGCCGCGAGCACGAGGCGCAGGCCGGTCCGTCGCGCCACCTCGACGGCCTGGAGTACACCCTTGCCTTCCGTGAAGCGGCCCAGAAAGACCAGGTAGTCATCGGGCTGTGGACGAGGGACGAAGGTGGCCGTGTCCACGGCGTGATGAATCGTACCGACGACGTTGAGCCCGGTGAGAAGTTTCTCCTGCGTCTCCGAGATGGCAACGAACGGCGCCTCCGAATAACGAGACCAAAGCGCAACTTCGGTCGGCGTCGGCGCGTGGTGCAGGGTCACGACCACCGGTGTTGGCGAAAGCCTGGTGAATGCGAGCGATATCGGCGCGTACTCGGCTTGATAGTGGATGATGTCGAAGTCGTCGGCCCGTTCGACGGCGGCGGTGAGGTTGAGGAGTTCGCACAGTTCCCACGGCCATAGAGACGTGTCTTCATGATATCCGGAAGCGAAAGTCGTGTGGAGTTTGGCAGACGTCGTTGATGAGCCGGTCGCGAAGAGGGTGACGTCGTGTCCGCCGGCCACCAACCCATCGGTGAGCAGCGCCGTGACAGTTTCGACCGATCCGGACCGGGCCGGGGGAATCGACTGCGCGACGGGCCCGACCACCGCGATACGCATCGATTCGACCGGTCCAGATGTCACCCGCACGCCTCTTCCAGAAACGGCGGTAGGACCCGAGACGCGTCGAAGTATTCCCGTGCGATCTCCCCGGCGCGGTTCGCGTGGTTTTCGTAATCGCCCTCCACTCGTTCGAGTCCGTCGAGCGCTTCCTCGAGGGTCGAGAAGCCGATCAAACCGGTGCCCGAGGGGAGGTGGGCGCTCCACCCGGTGTCCTGCACGAGCGCCGGTCGCCCGGCGGCNNNNTTTGGCGACGCCGAACTCCGCCTTCGATTTTTGGATGAAGTCGCGGTAGTCCCAAAGCGATCGGGAGACGCTCATCCCATCGATCGGTGACCAGTCGTGCTCCTGGAGCAGCCCGATCGGGCCGTTCACCGCGATCTCGAATCTCGAAGAGGTTAAAGCCGGCAATTCGAGGAATCGGAGGAACTCGCGGTCTTTGTCCCCGTCCACATCGGTGAAGCTCTCGGTCTTCCAGGTCATCACGGTCGTGAATCGGTCGCGCGTTGGAGGTCCTTCGGCTTGCCAGAGTTCAGTTACGACCGGCTGCCAAGTCGGGTGCCAGTCGAAGCCGCTCGTCGGCACGTCACACGCAGGTGTGCCTATGTTCGCTCCGTATGTGAACAGGCGGTCGAACCCCTCAAAGAACTTGACGTACCACTGCTCTCCTTTCGCAATGGCGAGTTGGGTGAAGACCGGGTCGGAGTCGACGAACACACGGTGCGGGATGGCGGCGTACTCGTCACGCCAAAACCATGAGCCGCCCGAGAGGTTCACGAAGAGGTCGGCGTCGGCGCAGTAGGCCCGAACCGCCTCCTTTGTAAGACCGTGATACGATCCGTTGTAGTTGACGAAGCTCCAGCGGTCCCCGAGCCCGAACGGCTCGAGCGCCTCATGGATGTAGCGTGTGCCGTAGGCTGGGTCAGTGGAGATTTCGTCGCGCTCGGGGTCGTAAATACATTCGCCGGTGTCCTCAATGTAGAGGACCTCGTGGCCCAGCGCTCGAAGGCCAAGGAGGTACATGAGTGAACACCATGTGACCCCACCGAACGGATACCGAGCGATGATCCCGGCGAAGAGAATCTTCAACAGGGGGACCGCAGGATCGTCATGACGTGGCCCTAGGGAGTTTCATGACCTGTGCCAGGGGATCGTTGTCAGGTGACTCTCCGAGGTCTTCGCGACGTGGCCGTAGGAGTTCGTCCACCGTGACCTTGTCGTCGAGCGACTGGCCGATGGATAGGCGTGCACACATTCGTCGGTAGAGTTCGCACGTTTGGATCAACTCGTCGTGGGGCCCCTGGGCGATCAGTCGCCCAGCGTCCAGCACCAGGATCCGTGAGGCGTCGCGAATGGTCGAGAGGCGGTGGGCGATGACGAGCATGGTGTGTTTGGCTCGGAGTCGCCTCAGCGAATCGAAGATCGCCCCCTCAGAGATCGCGTCGACCGCGGACGTCGGCTCGTCGAGGATCAGGATAGGAGCCCCTTTCAGAAGCGCTCGGGCGATCCCGATGCGCTGACGCTCGCCGCCCGATAATGTCCCGCCCGCCTCATGGACCAAGGTCTCGTAACCCAGCGGTAGGCCGGTCACGAAATCGTGGAGGTTGGCGTCTCGGGCCGCACACTCCACGTCGGCTTGAGAAGCGTCGAGGCGCCCATAGCGAATGTTGTCCCCGATCGTGCCGGTAAACAGTATCGGTTGCTGGGGGACCAGCGCGATCTGTTCTCGCAGTGAGCTCAGGGAGTACCGGGCCACATCGACGTCATCGATGAGTACTCGCCCGTCGGTCGCCTCGTAGAATCTCGGGACCAAGCTGGCGATCGTCGTCTTGCCGGCGCCTGTAAGCCCGACCAGGGCCACCAATTCTCCAGGTCTTGCCTCGAAGCTGATCGAGTCGAGTACGTGCCGGTCGGAGCCGTCGCCGTCGAAGGGGCCCTTTTCGGACGGCCCCTCATGGGATGGGCCCTCTTCGGATCCGATATTCCCTATCTGTGCTCTTGGATCGCCATACGTGAAGCTCACCTCTTCGAAGCGTATGTGCCCGTCGATACCGGACGCGTCGATCCCATCGGGGGCGTCGAGAACCTCAGGGGTGAGTGCGAAGATGGCGCGGACGCGGCCGGCGCTCGCGACGGCCTGCTGCAGTGAGCCGGTCGAGTGTGCGATCGCCGAGATCGGGTCGTAGACCATGGCAAGATAGGAAATGACCACCAGCAAGCTTCCGAGCGTCAGTGTGCCGTCCAGCACAAGGAGTCCGCCGACGATGAGGATCAAAGCTGTACCGGCGAGCGTGATCGTGGTCACGGCGACCGAAAAGAGTGATTCCTGCCACGTCAGTGTGAGGCGGGCGGCCATGGTGTCGTCGCCGACGCTCGAGAAACGCGCTAACTCGTGACGTTCCCGCGTGAAGCTCTTTACTGCGGCCACCGAGGACAGAATCTCGAAGCCGCGCTCGATCAGCGTCGACTCCAGCGCTTTTACCCGCTCGGCCCGTTCGAGCATGGTGCGCGAGTAGAAGCGGAGACTGACATAAAGAAAGGGCGCCACTACGAGCGAGAGCAGGGCGAGGGTCAGATCCATATTGGCGAGGAGGATGAACATGAACCCCAAGCGTAATCGGAAACACGCCGCCGATGATCAAGTCGTCGACGCAGTGCGCGTCGGCATCGAGCCGGTAGACCGAGTCCGCCGTGGGGGTCAGCACGTGGTGACGCAACGGAAGTGCCTGGAGGTGCGCCAGTAGCTTGGCACGAAGTTCGTAGACGATGCGTTGGGCGACTTTCACCTGCATCTGGGTGTGGATCATGCGGACCACCTCGTTGGCGAGCTGGACGAGGAGACCCAGGAGGACGACGACGATGAGGAAGGCCACAGCGCTACCCGCGATCGCCAAGGGGGTGATTGCCGCAAGCGCCGGCGGGAGCGGGAGTCCGCCAAGCACGTAGTCCACGATCACTTTGAGCGCCCAGGGCGCCAGCAGCGCGAGGATCGCCATGGCCTGCCGGCGATACGGCCGCAGAAAGCCGAGCGTCCAGGAACCCACGGTCATGGTGGGGTCAGCCACTGAAGTCGGACAGCGACTTTTCGGCGCGCTGTCGGAGTGCGGGTGTGACGGAGGGTGCGACCACGGGTTCCAGTACGGGCGATACCGGTGGTTCGGCCGGGCGTGCCACGGTCGATTCAACCGAGGGCGGGGCCGTGGATTCCAAATTAGACGGTTCCGGGGCTTCGTCTCGAGTAGAGATCGGCAGTTTCCGCAGGCCGGCTGCTTCGCCTACCCGAGTGACGGCCCGGTCGAGTACCGCCGCACCGCGGA
>LWDU01039698.1_pt1 | contig 15236 bp, 11 predicted proteins | sample 727161 | NCBI WGS metagenome assembly LWDU01 (sample SAMN04566230, study PRJNA314399) | hydrothermal vent metagenome | isolation source: deep sea hydrothermal plume seawater | place: Mexico: Gulf of California, Guaymas Basin | collected 2004-07-11 | reverse complement strand
AAGGCCCTTTGCAGACAACACTCAAGGGGCGAATGGACTGGCAGCGACAAACGGCGTGGAATATTTGGGGTGTGATCCGAGGTAGTGATGCAAAACTGGCCAATGAGACGATTATTGTAGAGAGCTATTACGACGGTATTTCTGTCGTGCCCGCATTGGCGCCTTCTGCCGAAACGGCGAGCGGTATGGCTGCGTTATTGTCACTTGCCCGTACCCTTGTAGACCACCCCCCCAAAAGGACGGTGCTGCTCGTAGCTACAGGAGCCCATTTTCAGGCGCACCAGGGCATGGTCAATTTTATCGATCGCCATGCCCGCATTCACCCGCACTACGCTCGGCAGATGGACTTCCCTTTGAAGCCGAAGCTATTTATTAGCCTCGATCTGACGACGCAAACCGATGAAATGGGTATTTGGAACAATACCTTGAGTTATGACCTAAAACGTTTTTTTGTACCATTTGGTCGGCGTTTTACCGCTTATGCCGAGCAGGAAGCAACGCTATTGGGGCGTGATCCGGCAAGGGCATTGGTCAACGGAATCAGCCCGATTCGCGGCATGGACTGGTCGACCTTTGTGCCTGGTGGGGTGTCCGTCAGCGGGCAACACGCAATGGCAGCTGGTATCGTCTCGCTCTCTTTTGTCACGGTCAATGATGCTCGCTATGCGGTCGATACGCCGCTCGACACCCCGGATCGAATAAATTGGGGCAATCTCGAACGGCAAAGCCAACTGTTGAATCGGCTGATCGCCCGGGCGGTTAACGATGTAGATTTGTTCACCGGTCTAGAAGATTTTTCTCCAGTGTTGAAGGATCGCTTGCGGTCGTTGCGGGTCAAGGTGCGCGCCTTTCCACGGCGCAGTCAGGTGCCTGATCGGCCGATCGCTAATGCCCTTGTCGTCGTAGATCCCTGGTATAAATCGCACAAAGGGGTGCGTTGGGCGCAGTATCATCTCACCGACGATAGAGGTAACGCCAATATACACGGCCTGTTGACTGGCGCTTATCCTGTTTCGGCATATTTAATTGACCCCGAAACGGGTGATATTAATTACGCGCCCGATTTGTCGCAGCGCTCCCAGAAGTTTAGTGGTAAAACCGTCGGCGGTTGGATGTTGGAAAGTCGTATCCGTTGGAATACCAACGAGAAAACGATTGTTGTTTTCCCCAGTATCTCGCGGCCTTTCTATAGTTTAATCGACCCGCGATTCCTGCGATCCTTCAAGGGAATATCAATCCTCGATCGCACCGGAATAGCACCCAGACAATTTGGTTTGGCCCGTGGTTTTGACGACGGAGAAGCGGTGGGCATTGTCTTCGGACCACAAGACGCAGCCGAGGACGAAGGGATCAAGATGGTCATAGATAACCGCTTGCTCTTGCTCAATAGCGAAGGAGGGGAAACCGAGGAGAAAGCCCGGGGAAAGGGCTATGTGCTGAGTAAGGATTCGCTGGTCCGGACGGGGATGCTTGCGGTCGAGGATATGTGGAAACTCAATGATGCCCGCTTGCGCACTATGCGCTCACATGCTATCGAAAATCAGCGCTTGAGTCGCTTGCACCAGCAGGGTAAAATCCTTATCGAGGAGGCCAAACAAGCAGAATTGAACAGGGATTGGGAGCGTTATATCGAGAAGGTCCGCGCGGGGTTGGGGGTGACTTCGCGGGCGTATCCAGAAGTACTCGAGACGCTCAATGATGTCATCGGCGGCATTGTCTTTTTTCTTGCCTTAGTCATTCCTACTGCCTTCCTCGGTGAAAGACTGCTTTTTGCCGCCTCCGATATTCGTTTTCAACTGGCGGGTTTTGGCGGGTTGCTCTTCCTGATTTGGATGGTTATTTCCCAGATCCATCCAGCTTTTGCCATCGCCCATCCGCTGGTGATTTTGCTGGCTTTTGCGATAATGGTCATGGCGGTGTTCGTGTTGATGATGATCGTATCTCGCTTTAATCGTTTCATGAAGCTGCACCAAGCAAAAGAAGCGCACGTGCACGAGACTGACATCAACCGCGCGAGTGCGAGTTATGCTGCTTTCATGTTGGGCATATCCAATATGCGCCGTCGCAAGACGCGTACTGGACTGACGCTTTTGACACTGGTCCTGCTGACCTTCACCGTACTTTCATTCACCTCGTTTAATTCCCAAGTTCGCTTTATGGCTTTCGCAATGGATCATGAGGGCACTTACGAGGGGGTCCTGATCCGAGATCGAAGTTGGGATATACTGAATCGGCCAACGCTGGATTATGCCCGCTCTCATTTTGCAAGCAAGGGCCTTGTTGTGCCAAGGAACTGGTATATCGCCTTTGATGACGAACAGAAGAAATATATAGAGGTGATCGGCGATACGTCGGTGGTCAGAGCTACGGCGATGTTGGGTTTGATGCCAGCGGAGAAGCAGGTTACAGGTTTGCACAAAACGATGGTCGCCGGGAGCTTTTTCTCTGAACCAGATGAGGCGACCTGTCTGCTTTCGCTACAGATGGCGCGATCGTTGGGTATTACCCCGGACTCAATCGGGCGGGCGAGTGTCAAGGTTTTTGGCCAGACATTGGTTGTGCGCGGTCTATTTGACCCTGAACTCCTTGAAGCCGTGCACGACTTGGACGAAGAATCGCTGTTGCCTGCAGATTTCCAGATGTCAAGTGCGCAGGCCTTGGGGCCGGATTCGGGCGACAATATGAGTATTGAGCGGCAGACCTCCGGTTTAAGTATTCGTCCTTTCGTGCATCTTGAGGCCGAAAATGTTTTGGTGATGCCCTATGGCACCTTGCGCGAGGCTGGTGGCACTTTGCGTTCTGTCGCTGTGCGTGTAGACGACGGGGATCAAGTGCAGGGTTTAGTGGAGGATTTCTTAACGCGCTTGGCGATTACCCTTTTTGCCGGTTTAAAAGATATCGGTGACCCGACGATCAACGTATTCTCCTATACCTCAATTGGGCTGACCAACGTCGAGGGGCTGGGGGCATTGATGATCCCGATGTTTATCGCCGCCCTGATTGTGCTGAATGCAATGATGGGGGCGGTCTACGAGCGATTTCGCGAAATCACTATTTATTCCTCTGTCGGTCTGGCCCCTATGCATATCGCTTTGCTCTTCGTGGCGGAGGCCTGTGTTTATGCCATCATCGGTGTGACACTTGGTTATATTATCGGCCAGGGGCTGGGTAAGGTGTTGATTGCTTTTGATCTAGTTCGGGGGATGAATCTTAATTACTCATCGATGTCTGCTATCGTTTCCTCTATAATCGTGATGGCGGTAGTATTGTTGTCAACGCTGTACCCCGCTCGGGTGGCTGCGCGTTCGGCGGTGCCGGATACGGTGCGGCGTTGGGTGCCGCCAAAACCAGAGGGCGACGATTGGGAAATGGAATTCCCATTTGCGGTCAGCGAGGGCGAGGTTCTGGGAATTTGCGGTTTTTTTGCCAATTACTTTAGTGCCTATAGCGAAGATTCGATCGGTGATTTCTATGCCGAAAAGGTGCGAATAATAAAGGCGCAGGGGGAAGGTTCTGCTGAATACGCGGTGCAATTATTGATTTGGTTGGCACCCTTTGACATGGGGGTCAGCCAATTTTTGCAACTCGAATTCCTGCCCACGCCCGTATCATCGGTCTACAGGGTTGAAATCTATATCCAACGGATTAGCGGCCAGGACACGTTTTGGCAAAGGGTGAACCATCGTTTCATAAATGGTTTGCGCAAGGAATTCCTGCTTTGGCATACGATGGAAGAAAGCGCCAAGGTCTTTCACCGCGAATTCGCGGTTGAAACATTGCAAATGGGCGGGAATGAATCAGAGCGGGATTTACAAGAGCTTAGCGAATGAGTGAAGAAAAAATAAAAAAGGCGGAAAAACGCAAAAAGCGGCAATGGGCGGAGGTCGAGGAATATCGTTCTTTGCTCGAAGCCCCCGATCGTTTTGACGAGGGCTTCACGATTAGAACAATCATTGGGGTGTTGTTTATCTCGTTAATCATGACGCCTGGTGAGATGTTCCTAGGGCTGTTTACGGGCGGGGGAATTGGTGCCGCGGCGCAATGGGTGACGGTGATTCTCTTTCTCGAAGTTTCTAAGCGCTCTTTTACGACGCTCAAACGACAAGAGATCTACCTGTTGGTTTATGTTGCAACCGCCCTTGTTGCCCGCGAGGAGGGTGCATTTCTCGATTTGCTCTGGCGGCAGTATTTCGTGCGGTCCGTAGAAGCTGAACAATTTGGTATCGCGCGTCAGCTGCCCTGGTGGTGGGCGCCTTCACCGGATTCGGAAGCGATTGCTGAACGGACCTTCCTACATCGGGACTGGTTGGCGCCGATCCTATTGCTGGTCGTCGGCACGATTATGGGCCGAATTGCCTGGTTTACTTCCGGCTACATGCTTTTTCGCCTGACGTCAGACCGCGAACAACTGCCTTTTCCTACGGCTCCGATGTCGGCGCTCTCAGCGATGGCGTTGGCTGAGGACGCGGGTTCAGAGGACGAAACATGGAAATGGCCTGTATTTAGTATTGGCGCAGTTATCGGCTCAGTCTTTGGGGTCATCTATGTGGCGGTGCCCGTAGTTACTGATCTTTGGGGGAGCAAAATAGAAATCCTGCCGATCCCTTTCTGGGACCTGACGCCCTATTTGGGTAATGTATTCAAGGCGACTCCGCTGGGAGTCGCTCTACACTTGGGGCCGATTTTTACAGGCATGTTAATGCCTTTCTGGTCGGTAGTCGGTTCTTTCTCCGGAGTGATGATCCATACCTTTGCAAGTCCTTTTCTCTATGATCTGGGTTATCTTCCTCGCTGGGAGATCGGTATGGATACCATTCGCACCCAAATCATGACGGGGATCGATTTCTGGCGGGCTTTTTCAATCGGTATCACCTTAGCTGTAACCTTTGTGAGTTTTTACCAGCTCTTTACTATTGGCCGCGAGAAAAGGGCGGAGCTGGACAAAAAACTCTTGATGGAGAATAATGACCATCCTACGACCTGCAAGCATTCTGACTGTCTGCAACCCGCCGAAATTCGCGGATATTGCCTTAAGCATTTGGGGCGCGGAGATTTTAATTTGTGGGTATGTGCGGCCCTATTCTGCGTCGCGGCAATTTACCCGATCATCCTTGCCAAAACACTTTTCCCAACCCTTGTCAGTACGGGGCTTTTGGTGATGTTTGTAGTGATCGCCTTTGTCTATGCGCCGATTCTATCCTTTGTCAGCGCGCGTTTGGATGGCTTGGTGGGCAAGGAGATCGCGATTCCATATATCGATGAAGCGATCCGTTTCATGACCGGGTTCCGCGGAGTTGAAATTTGGTTCGTTCCTTTCCCAGCTCGTAACTTCGGAGGACATGCGGAGGGCTTTCGGGTAGTCGAGCTTACGGGAATGAAGTTTACCAGCTTGCTCAAGGCCGAACTCTTTATGCTGCCGATCGTCTTTGGTGTAAGTTTGATGTACTGGACTTTCCTATGGAGATTGGCCCCAATTCCATCCGAAAGCTATCCCTATGCCCAGTTGATGTGGCCCCTGCGCGCCTTCGACCAAGCCCTCTATCTCTCCAGTACTATGTACAGTAAAATGTGGCGAGCCGGTGAGGAATTGGATGGAAAAGTCGTGCCAGTTGGGCAAGCCGTATGGAGTCCAAGCAATTTGCAGGACGGACGATGGTGGTATTGGCGAGCACGGACGACCCGGGACTTGCGAGTGCCAGACCCGGTGAAACGCGAATATGGTCCTTGGTCGCGCACGGGATATTTCTTTACTAGTTTCGATGGGGAGTTGGCACCGCCAATACCAAATCTGGCCAATGAATTGGCCAATGATTTGAGGTATACAGATCTGAGTCGTGATATCCCGCAATTGTTATGGCCCCCCGATGGCTTAGTAGTCGATACGCCAAACCCCAATTTTCGCTTATCCGTAGATTTGGCGGCTGGCGATTCTGTCGATTTCTATTTTGAAGTCGATCGTTTGCCGACCTTTGATGGGGAATTCCTCCAGCGATCGTCTGACGTGCCATTGCTCTTTGAAGTTCTATGGGAGGACCTGCGGTTTACGGGTGACCGCAAAGACAACGATGGCGATCTAAATATTCAAGTACTAGTCGATGAAGTTATCGCTGAGGGAGGAGGTGCCGAACTTGGCCTCGGGCAAGACGATCGCTTGCAGTCTATTAGTGGTTTCAAATTACGTGTCCAGGATTGGGACGGTGAACTTATTCCCGATCAAATTCACTCGTATTATTTGCGTGGCCGCGATTCTCTATCGGTGCAGTGGGACCGAGGCGATAGGATTCACCACAAGTCGGTAAGTCGCGATGGAGATGAAGCTCTTGGCCTGGTATTTCGCGCCGATACCTCATGGGTTGAAAGTTGGACAGATTATACTGGGGTTACCGTCGACGAAGTGGCTTCCGCTGGGCTCGGTGGACGTTTGGGATTGCAGACTGGAGATCATCTACAGTCGATTAATGGGGAGGGCTTACAGCCGGAAATCTGGCGCAATGAGGATGTGGTTGCTGCCATTGCTCAAATCTTACGGGATACGAGAGACCATGCGCTAATTGAGTGGGAAAGGGACGGGGAGCGTCGTGCTGGGCGATTGCCGATCTCAGCCAATGGGCAAATGGGAGTGACCTACAAAAAAGGGGCTATTGAGGGTGTCGATGAGGAGTTGCTTAATGGTATAGATGATGATGGGGATGAACTTATCGATGAGGATGTTGCTCATCCGACAGACGGTAAAAAATGGCCGATTATCCTCTTTGGCGCCGGTTTTGGCTTGACGGCCTATTTTACGCTGGCCTTTTTGGGCATGCCGATCTTTTTGGTCTGGGGATATGTGCAAAGTGTCAATGGCATCCCCCATTTTCTAATCCCGCAAATCATCGGCGCTCTGTTGGCGAAATACTACTTTTGGGGAAAATACGGTAAACAGGAGTGGCGTCGCTACGCCATGGTGTTGAGTGTGGGGTTTGGGGTTGGCATGTCGTTGATTGGCATGTTCTGCGCTGCTTTGGCGATGATCAAGAAGGCTGTTTCATCGCTCGCGTACTAGGAGGTCTGGACAAAGTCCGCTAGGCAATATATCTTCCGGAAAAGGGGATATTAATGGATCTATTTAGCCGTCTATACCATATCTTACGGGCTCGCAGTACAGAGGATGGCGACGAATTTGGCGAGCCACCGGGATCGGGTGCTGCTGGGACGGGAAGGTCGACTTGGTCCGAGTCTAAACAGGCCCAAAACGAGCAAAACGCAACGCCCCGACAAGACCCTGGTCTGGCTGGTTATTACGCCAATTTGGAAATACCCTATGGCTCAGATATCTCTACGGCCAAGAAAGCCTGGAAGAACATGATGAAGCAATACCACCCGGATCTGCATTCGAGTGACCCGGAGCAACGCAAGGTGGCCAATGAACTCTGTGCCGAACTAACCCGAGCTTATCAGGAATTGGCTCGGTTGTCGGGTTAGTGGCCCGATTCCAGATTACATTGCCAGAGCGACTGCGAGCCGTGGTTGATTTTAGTCAACTAATATTGAGTGTGCGACTATTAACATGTGGAGGAGCGTATGTCCGATTTTAATACGGTAAAGGATTATGTCCTCGAGTTGGGTTTTGCTATCAGCAAAGAAATCCCCGACGAAGAGATCGTAATTGTCAATGACGAAGAAAGAGGTATACAAAGTCTGGTTATCGACTGTGAGGATACGGTGCTTGTCGTCGAGCAATTAATATTGAAACTCGATCCTGCGGCCTCAACTGGTGCATATAAACGGTTATTGCAGATGAATCGCGACCTGGTTTTTGGCGCATTTGTACTCAACGAGGAAGGGGATTCCTTGTTGTATCGAAATACCTTGGCCCTCGAGAATTTAGATCTAAACGAATTGGAAAGCACAATCAATGCCCTTAGTCTCGGCCTTGCCGAGAATGGGGGAGAATTATTGGGTTTCGCCGACAAATAGGAGCAATTAGATATGGCAGGAATATTTCAGCGCTTGTTTAAAACGGGTCAGGCAGAAGCCCATGCGATCGTCGATAAGCTCGAAGACCCGATAAAACTGAGTGAGCAGGCGATTCGCGACTTAAAAAAGGATTTGCAAGAAAGCCTAAAAGCCCTGGCTGAAGTTAAAGCGGTCTCGATTCGGCTTAGTCGCGAGTCGGAAGATCATCGTCGCCGAGCTGTAGATTACGAAAGAAAGGCGATGTTGTTGGTGCAAAAAGCGCAAGGCGGGCAAATGGAGGAAGCGGAAGCGGATCGGTTGGCAACGGAAGCTTTAACACGAGTCAGTGAATCGCAGACCCGTCACAGCGAAAGTGCGGGTCAAGCCCAAGCCCAGCAGGAGACCGCCAATAAATTACAAGGCAATGTCAATGAGTTAAAGTCTAAGATCGGATCCTATGAGAATGACCTAATCACGCTTAAGGCGAGGACAAAAACCGCCAATGCCACCCGCAAAATCAACCAACATCTGGCCAATGTCGATTCGAAGGGGACGGTCGCATTGCTTGAAAGGATGAAAGAAAAGGTTGAAGAGCAGGAAGCACTGGCTGAAGCCTACGGTGACATGGGTGATTCGCAAACCTCGGTTGATGACGAAATCAATAAGGCGCTTGCAGACGGCAAGGGCACTGCTGTTGATGATTCGCTGGCGCAACTCAAGGCTCGAATGGCCACGGATAAATAGGGCTTTTGCCCTAATATGCAGAGATTTAGTCGCAGAAAATTTCTCCGCATGCTCACTGCGGGGGGCGGTGCAGCCGCCTTAGCAGGATGTGTAAATGGGGGGACGCGTCGGGAAATACCGGGTAGGATCGTCAATGCAGGCCCCCCCAAAGGTCCGCAGTCGGTGAAGGTGAATATGATGTGGTGATCGTGGGGGGTGGGGTCTCGGGTTTAGCCGCGGCGTGGAAGTTGCGCAGGGCAGGTGTTGATAGAATTCTCTTGTTGGATCTTGAAGACCAGTTGGGGGGGACAAGCCGTTCGGGTGAGTTTGCCGGCAAGCAATTTTCCTGGGGCGCGCATTATATCAATATCCCTCCGATTGAAGCGGATTGCATACATGAGGTTTTGCTCGATATTGGGGTTCTTGAAGGGTATGACCCGGCGGGTAAGCCCCTGGTTGCTGAAGGGGCGATCCTGCCGTGGCCGCACGAAAGGCTTTTTTATAAGGGCCGGTGGGTTGATGGTGTTGACCCGTTCGTCGATGCCTCTGCCCGCGAAAAAGAGGTATACCGGCGTTTTGAAGACGAAATGCTTCGCTGGACACTTCATAAGGGACGAGATGGTCGTAAGGCTTTCTCACTGCCTCTGCAGTATAGCACTCGCGATTCGCGCGTCCGTCGTTTAGATCAAATCAGCATGGCGCAATATCTCGATGAACAAGGCTGGCAAAGTCCTGGCCTGCGCTGGCTAGTCGATTATGCCTGTAGGGACGATTATGGCAGCCTAGCCGAGCAGGTTTCCGCCTGGGCAGGCATTCATTATTACGCATGCCGATTTTACGACTATAGGCTTCAAGACCAGTATCCTGCCGATACTCTGACCTGGCCGTCTGGTAATGGGCATTTGGTGGAGCGCATGGCCGAGGCCCTCGGCGATGATTCTATTCGTTTAATGTCGCCAGTTGTCCGCATGGCCCATGAAAGAAATCATGTAAATTTGGGCTATGTCGATCTAACCACTGGCCATCGGCGAAAAATAAAAGCTAAAACGGTGGTATATGCCGGTAAGTTGCATACCGTTCCGCATATACTCGCGGATCTACCCCGCGAACAGGCACGTGTCATGGAGGCGATCGAATACAGTCCATGGTTGGTCGCCGCCGTATACCTCAAGAATCGGCTCGAAACCCAATCCACCACCTGGGATAATGTTCTCCATGGCAGTTCCTCTTTGGGATATATCGTCGCAGACCACCAAGTCGCCGACGGGGGGAAGGTCTTGATGTATTATTGGCCTTTTGTCGAAAATATCCACCAGGCTCGCAAAGATCTCCTTGCAAAGGACCATCAATTCTGGGTGCGGCAAATTATGGATGATTTGCGGCGCGCACACGATGATATTGACGATGTGGTCGAACAGGTCGATCTATATCGTTGGGGACACGGGATGATACGGCCAAGTCCAGGCTCGCTTTGGGGGGACTCGGCTAAATTGCGTCAGCAACCTCGGGAGCGGGTTTTCTTTGCATCCTGCGATACTACGGGGTTGCCTCTGTATGAAGAAGCGGTTTTCGCCGGCATCAAGGCCGCAGAACAGGCGATGGATCGACTCGGGGCCACTTACGCGAGTTCACTTGGCGGGCTCCATGGTGCTTGAAAAGCGGTTGCAAGCCCTGCCCCCATCAGGGGCAATATTGTTGCTAGCAGCCATTTTCTTCGCGGCCATCTGCGCCATTATCTATGAATTGCTGATTGGCAGCGTCGCCTCCTATTTTCTCGGCGATAGCGTCGAACAGTTTTCCCTGACGATAGGGGTCTTTCTTGCATCTATGGGATTGGGCTCCTGGTTGTCGCGGTTTATCGCGGATACTGCATTACTCCGGCGATTCGCGCAGTTGGAAATATGGTTGGGGTTATTGGGGGGCCTTTCTGTTGCAATTTTATATCTCTTGTATGGGTATACTGATTCTTTCCGTTTGGGTATGTTGTCCCTTATTGTAGCGATAGGTGCTTTAATTGGTCTTGAAGTACCTTTGCTTACCCGCCTGTTGCGCGGGGTAGATTCGTTACGAACCGCTCTTTCAACCGTTTTATCCCTTGATTATTTGGGCGCTCTCGTCGCCGCGTTGCTCTTTCCTTACGCGCTATTGCCTTTCTTGGGGACTTTGCACACGGCTTTAGTCACGGGTCTCGCGAATGCAGCGGTCGGTTTGGCGGTTGCCTTATCTTTTAGATCGCTGTTATCAAAGCGCGAGTTCCAAGGTTTATTGGCTCAGGCCGCCTTTGTAATAGCACTGTTGGTTGCGATCGGATTGCAGGCAGAAGGTCTGCTCGACCGCTGGGAAAGCGATCTTTATGATGATCGGATAGTGCATAGCGAGCAATCTGAGTATCAAAAAATAGTATTGACCCGCCGGGACGATACTATCCGCTTATATCTCAACGGCCATTTGCAATTTGCTTCCGGCCTTGGAATCGGCTCCAAGTCGCGAACGGGTTCTGGTAATTGGTGGCGGGGATGGTTTGACGGCGCGGGAGGTGCTGAAATACCCGGATGTCCGTCAAGTAGACCTAGTAGATCTCGATCCAGCGATAACCCATCTTGCCCAGCGTAACCTTTTTCTTACCAACTTGAATAACAATGCTTTAAACAGGCCTGAAGTCACAGTGGTAAACGAGGATGGTTTTCTTTATCTTCAACGCGAACATATGGCCTATGGGGTTATTATTCTTGATTTACCTGACCCACGGGAAGAAAGTCTCGCCAAGCTCTATTCAGTGGAAGCTTATAACCTTTGTCGCAAATTGCTAAGCCCCGGCGGCATGCTCGTTACGCAAGCTTCCAGCCCCTATTATTCACGCGAGGCGTATTGGAGCATCGCTGAGACTTTGACCGAAGCGGGTTTTGCCGTGCATTCCTATCACTTACAAGTCCCATCATTCGGAGAATGGGGTTTCCACTTGGCTAGTGATCGATTAATGCAGCCGGCTGACGTTCAATTTTCGTTGCCGTTACGCTACCTAGACGAGGAGGTTTGGCGGACATTGCAGGTTTTTGATCGCGATATGGATAGATTGCCTGTCGAAGCGAATAGACTTGATAAGCCAGTGCTTGCGCGTTATTATCGACGTGGTTGGAACGCCTGGTTCTGAAAGGGAGTATGCCTAATGGGAATTAAAAAATGGTTTGGCGAGGGCGACGATGATACGGAACAGGCTTATGTGGAGCACACGCTTGCTACGATGCAAACCGGATTCCTTGTCGACTACGATCTGAAAACCTGGCAAGTGACCGGTTGTGGGACTTATGATTATGAAGGTTATCTGACAACGGAATGGGAAATTAAAGCAGATGGTGTTGTTCATTTCCTCGAATGTGGCGTTGACGATGGCCAGGCTGAATGGACCTTGTCTCAGGCAATCGATCCCGGCGAAATCGAGGGGGATATTATGGCGGCTATTATCGAGAATGAAGATCCTCCAGAGACGATACGATATTCAGGGAAGCAATATAAGGGCACGGAAAGCAGTGCTGGACTCTATCGCAAAGATGGAGAAGGGGAGGGGCGTGAGTTTGTCAATTGGTCTTTTGAATCTACGGAAGGGCGAGTGCTTTATATAAGCCAATGGGGAGAGCGAGATTTTGCAGCCTATGAAGGCGAGGCTGTGGAAGAATACCAGTTTACCGATATTCTCCCCGTTGCAGAGGATAGATAAAGATGCTTTGCTTGCCGGTCGTATTAGCACTGTTGATTTTGGTCGGGTGCGGTGAGAAAGACCCTGTGCGCAATCTTTCTCGCGACTTAGAGCGTTATCCCGAATATTCCCTTATGGTTGATGATACACGTATCGAAGGCTCGCTGTTCCCAGATTATGCGCTTCTTTTCCAGGTGTTGACGGCATCTGGGCGCCGGGAGGCGGGGCGCGATAGCATCCTCTATGAGGAACGTAAAACGGATTGGTACCCTGTCAGTGAGGATATATTTTATCGCTATGAAAACTATGTAGGTATGGTCATAGCCTCTAAGTCGATGGATGGTCAGCGAACAGGTGCGAATCAAGCCCATCCGGCGGGATACCAGTATGTTGGTAATTCACATTATGGTTCTTGGGGTGGCGGTGGCTTTTGGCAGTTTTACGGACAATACGCCATGATGAGTCATATGATGGGGGGGTGGCGGGTTGGTCGGGGGGACTATCAGGATTATCGGCGAACGCGGGAAAGAGGTAGTCCTTATTATGGTCCAGTTAAAGGCGGACGCCCCACATTCGGTGCACGTGGAACCGTTACCGAAAAAACTCGACCGCAGTTTTACCAGCGAAAACAAAATCGCCGACAAGCTTTCAGCGGCCAGGCTAAGAATCACATGGGTCGCGCCACCTCAGGCTGGGGGCGCGGTAGTTCGCGCACCGGAAAATAAAGGGACATGTCGTGGACAATCTGATCCCAATGGGCCAGACCATTGCCTATTTACTCGAAGCTTTTGTCTTATTGTATATTGCTAAACTGGTCTACTCTAAAATATTCCGCAAAGTTGATCTGAAAGCTGAGCTCTATGTGCGGAACAACTATGCGCTGGCCGTGGCGGTAAGCGGGTACTTCTTTGGGATATGTCTGGCGCTTGGGGGAGCGTTAGTTGGTCCATCTCAAGGCTGGCAGGCCGATCTAATTGCCATTGGGCTCTATGGTATTTTAGCCATAGTATTGATGCTCATAGCGGGGTTTCTATGCGAGAAAATCCTGCTCCCCAGCTTTAGTAATACCAAAGAAATAATAGAAGATCAGAACTTGGGTACGGCCTTTGTTGAAGCGGGAATGCACATAGCCAATGGGCTGATTGTGCTGGCGATCGTGAACGGAGATTATTCGGGGTGGCTGGTGGGTTTGCAGGTCTTTGCCATGGATGTGGGCTTTGGCTTCGTTGCCCTAGGTCCCTTAGTTAGTGGGATCGCTTTTTGGCTCCTTGCACAGGTCGTACTTATTGTCGCTGGTCGGTTATACGAGATGATTACACCGCATTCGATCCATGATGAGTTGGAGCGGGACAATGCGGCGGTAGGACTTGCTTTTGCCGGCCTACTGGTTGGAATGGGCAATATCATAAGCATCGCCGTAGCTGGAGATTATTCGGGGTGGCAGGTGGGTTTGCAGGTCTTTGCCATGAAGGTGGGCTTTGGCTTCGTTGCCCTATACGGGATCCATAAGCTAACCGATGTGATATTGGCCCCCGGTATTAGTTTGGGCCGCGAGCAAGTCAAGCAGCAACCGAATGTTGGGGCGGGTTTAATCGAGGCGATTGGTTATCTCGGAGGGTCCACACTTATTGTCTGGATCTTCTAAGCGACAAGCGATTGCTTCGGGGTTATGCCTTCTCTTCACTTTTTCGGTTGTGTAACCATTGCCAAAGCAGGGCGGGGCCGCCAATCATGATATAGGTCAATGTAGCTAAGGCATGTGCTAAGGTTGCGCATGCTAATGCTGCATTGAGTGGAACTAAATACAGTTGGTGTAAAGCTTTACTAAAAAACAAATGGTACGAACCAGCGGCCCCGGGGGTCGGGGCAATTACTCCAATCGACGATATGGCCATAATCACCAATGCCGCGGCTCCATCGAGGTGGTACCTTTCATCAAAACCCATACCGAGGAATGTCTCGTAGATTATTAGAACATAACCCGTGTTGAGCAAAATCGAGCTGATGATAATCTCGAGGTAAGCAGTTGGCCGTTGGAGGGCTGACAGACCTCCGATAAAGGTCTCAAGGATATTGACGATTGGGCCGGCGAGTTTTGGCGAGAACCAATGTAGCAATGGGCGAATTTTATCTAATGCCTTTTCCTGATAAATAGACACCAAGACAAGGCCGACCAGACCCGCTAGGCACCCAGCCATGGCGACTATGCTGGCCATTTCCATCCAGGGAAATTCTTCGTTTATTCGTTTGCGCAATATCACAAGCGCAGCACCGACATAAATGATAAGCCAGAAAAGATCGAGGATCCGTTCCACGACGACAGTGGCCATGATAGCACTGATGCTGGCTCCCCTAGTCCATTTTAAACTCACACATCGCAAGACTTCACCTGAACGCGGTATGGCGACATTGGCTGCATAGCAGATGGCAAGGGCTATCGAGGCATCGAATATAGAAACTTGCGGGGCAAAAGGCCTCATAAGAACAGTCCAACGCCAGGCTCTGATAAGCAGTGTACCGAGCGTCGTTATAAAAATCAGGGCAACCCAAGAGATAGATATATTAGTTACGGCTTGCCAAAGCTGATCGGGATCAGTACCAGAAAAAGCCCAATAAAGGAAAAACCCCATTAACCCGAAGCTTAGCAGATACTGTATTATCTGGTTTAAGTTTATTTTCATCTGGCAATGGATCCAATTAAAAACCAGGAGATCAATTGATCTCCTGGTTTGAACAAATTAAAAATACTAAGGTTTTCTTTTAATCTAGCAGCGCTTGAATTTTCCCCGACTTTTCGAGCATTTCTATTATCAGTACTGCTGCTTCTTCTGGGGTCCGGTCGGCTGTCTTTATGATCATTTCCGGTTTTTCCGGAACTTCA
>LWDU01037454.1_pt1 | contig 15246 bp, 20 predicted proteins | sample 727161 | NCBI WGS metagenome assembly LWDU01 (sample SAMN04566230, study PRJNA314399) | hydrothermal vent metagenome | isolation source: deep sea hydrothermal plume seawater | place: Mexico: Gulf of California, Guaymas Basin | collected 2004-07-11 | reverse complement strand
TAAACCTGCATCGAATCGGCATTGACGATCTCGCCATCATACTTGCGGGCAACGGCGATAGAGAGCGCCGTTTTTCCACTTGCAGTCGGTCCATGGATCAAGATAGCGGGTTTCATGCGTTTAGACGTAAGGACTTTGGACGTGAACGTTAAGTAAGGACCGCGCCTATGGACAGAAAAACCACGGATTTTAGTCATGTCGCGGTTGTTGTCGCCCGCGCCGACAAAAGCTTGCAGCAGATTGGCGACCGGCTGGAAAAAGCGCTGGCAGCAGCCGATCAGGGCGAAAAAGCACCCGTCCGCATGCTGAGCGGCGAGCGTGAGTTCACCGCAGTCGAGCAAGCAGGAAATTTCGCAGATGCGCAGAAGGTGCGCGAGGTGCTCGAAGCAGCCTTCAAGGGCGATGCCGATGTCTGCGTGTCCAGTACGAACGACCGGCGCAAAAACCTGCTGATCTGCGACATGGATTCGACCATCATCCAGCAGGAATGTCTCGACGAGCTGGCCGACTTTGCAGGCCTGAAGGCAGAGATTTCAGCGATTACCGAACGTGCGATGCGCGGCGAGCTTGAGTTTGAATCAGCCTTGCGCGAACGCGTCGGCAAACTGGCCGGGCTAGACCTGTCACGTCTGGACCAGTGCTACCGTGAGCGCATCACGCTCATGCCGGGCGCCAAGACGCTGGTCGCGACCATGAAAGCCAAAGGCGCCCACGCGATGCTTTTCTCCGGCGGCTTCACCTATTTCACCTCGCGCATCGGCGAAGCGGCAGGTTTTGACACCCATCGCGGCAACACCCTGCTTGATGATGGCAATACACTGACGGGCAAGGTGGCTGAGCCCATCCTCGGCCGGGAGGCAAAGCTGGCCGCGCTCAATGAGCAGGCCGCTGCGCTGGACCTGTCGGCGTCCGACGCACTGGCCATGGGCGACGGTGCGAATGACCTCGCCATGATTGAAGCGGCCGGCCTCGGTATTGCCTATCGCGCAAAGCCGGTCGTCGCCGCCGCCTCAGACTGCGCCATTGCTGTCACGGACCTGACCGCTGCAAGGCTACACCGACAGCGAGATCGTCTGGAAGCACTAGGTCTGGGTGCCGGCTCTAGCGGTTTGCATACCGCGCAGCGCTGGCCGGAAACACGCCCATGATCTTCAGCGAGGTGGAGAAGAAGCCCAGCTCCTCGAGGGCCAGCTGCACACGGCGCTCATCAGGATGGCCTTCGATCTCGGCATAGAATTGCGTTGCCGTGAATGAGCCATCGATCTGGTAGCTCTCGAGCTTGGTCATGTTCACGCCATTGGTCGCGAACCCGCCCATTGCCTTGTAGAGCGCAGCTGGAATGTTGCGGACTTGGAACAGGAATGACGTGACCGCGTCTTCGCCAACATCCTCATGCTCCAGAGGTTCTGGCGCCATGATGACGAAACGGGTCGTGTTATGCTCGGCGTCTTCAATGTCTCGGGCAAGGATGTTGCTGGCGCGATCGCCGCCGTCGTCCGCTCACCCAGCTCCTTCACGATCCGCGCTGCACCGGCGGTATCTGCGGCCACAATGGGTTCAATCCCGTGTTCGCGCATGAAAGCGCGGCACTGACCAAGCGCCATGATGTGAGAATGCGCCTGCTTCACCTCTGACAGTTCCACCCCCGGCAGAGCCATAAGCTGGAAGCGGATCGGCATGAAATGCTCGGCAATGATGTGCAGTGTCGTGCCCGGCAGCAGGTGGTGAATGTCACCGACGCGCCCCGCAATCGTGTTCTCGACCGGGATCATGGCAAGATCGGCGTCGCCGCGCTCAACCAGCGACAACACGTCCTCAAACGTCTTGCAGGCCACCGGCTCCATGCCGGGATGGGTCTCGTTGCAGGCGATGTGGGAGTTTGCGCCCGGTTCACCCTGATAGGCTATTCGTCCTTGCCGCGTGTCCATTGCCTGTTCCTCGTCCAGATGCCCAACTCTTGTCAGAAAGAGCGGCCTGCCATGCGGGAGGCGCAGGCAATTTGCAAGTCCTGCCGCTTGGCAACCCGCCCGGCTGGCAGAGTACCTGCGCCTATTCGCCGCTGTATTTACCTACGCATCCCGCAACACATCCGGTTATATTGCCAGCGACTCGATAGCGTGCCAGAAGGCGCGCAAAGACTGGCAAAGATACAAGGACGATCCCGATGGGCGATCTCTTCTGGAACAAGGTATTTGGTGCACTTCTGGCTGTTGTGCTCGTCGTGATGGGCCTGCAGACGCTGTCCGGCATGGTCTTCTCGTCTGGCGAAGGCGGCCATCATGGCGAAGAAGATCACAGCCTGAATGAATGGGCGCAAAGCCGTTTTGCCTACTACACCGAAATTGCCGAGACCGGGGGCGCAGGCGCGGCTGAAGAAGAAGTTTATGACCTCGGCGCCCTTCTCGCCGCGGCGGACCCGACTTCTGGTGAGCGCGCATTCAAGGCAAAGTGCTCGACCTGTCACACAATTGAACAGGGCGGCGCCAACGGTACGGGCCCGAATCTGCACGCGATCATCGGCGCGAGCCATGCGCATTCTGCGAGCTTTGGCTATTCCTCAGCCATGCAGGCAACGTCCGGCGAAGTCTGGAACTATGAGAACATCGACGCCTGGCTCGAGAATCCGTCTTCCTACATCCGCGGCACCTCGATGGCCTTTGCGGGCCTGCGCCGTGATGATGAACGCGCAGACGTAATCGCTTACCTCGCACAGAACACCCCGGGCGCTCCGGCATTCCCGGAACCGCTCCCTGAAGAGGAAGAAGGCGCTGAAGGTGAAGCACCTGCAGAGGGCGACGCTGAAGCGGTTGAAGACGCACCGACGCAAGCCACCGGCGAGATCGAGACCCAGGATGTTGTGAACGACCAGGACTCTGTTGCTGAAGGCAATGTCAGCGAAGTCGAACTGGCACCAGAAGCCGAAGAGGCTGAAGCGGCGAGCGAAACCGAGGAATAGGTTCGGTCGGGCTTAGTTGGTCGCCAGCCAGTCTGGCACCCTGCCCCGTTCTTTCGAGATATCGATGCGGCGGGCCCCTTTGGGCTCGCCGTATTCTTTTGCGATACGCGGAATTGCCATGAGAAGCGGCTCGGTCGCCACGGCCATGTGATAGCCATTGGCGTGAAGCAGCATCTTATCGTCCAGCATGATGCCGACATGGCCCTTCCAGAAAACAAGATCGTTGCGCTTGAGGGCGCCCGGCGCGGTCCAGTCAGCAACAGCCTCACCGCACCAGGAAAACTGCATATCGCTGTCACGCGGCAGGGTGACGCCGCAGGCAAGGAACGCCGCCCGCGTAAGTCCGGTACAATCGAGACCCAAGCTCTCGCAACCGCCCCATAGATAAGGTGAGTGGAGGAAGCGAAGCGCAACGTCGGCTGGGTCGTCTGCAAAGCTGTCGATTGGCTGCACATGCCCCTTCGTTAGCCAGCCGCCTCGCGTCGTCTTGAGGAATCCGTTCTCTTCGCTGGTCACGGTGACCGCGCTGCCCATGGAGATCAGCCCGAAGGGCGCCGACTTGAGGTGCGGCTGTGAATAAGCATAGGTCCGCAAAGCGCTGACGCGGTGGGTTGGCTCTGATACGGGCGCAGACAGCGCATCCATGAGTGTCCAGCCGACATAGCGGTCGCGCTCCATCTGCACCAAGCCAAACTCACCCTCTTCGCCGAACAGGATGACCGTCTCACCATGCAGCGCCTGTGTCACCATCTCTGCGTCGGGGCGCGGGGCATCACGAAGCGCGGCAACACCTGCCGATACTTGCATACGCAGGCCCCGGCCGCGTCTGGGCGGCGTCAGTCTTGGATCAGAAAAATACGGCACAGCGCCACCTCAATCAGGCCGCGACATCCTTGTCCAGTGGTTTAGAGCCCTCTGGAGATTTACGCTCCTCGCCTGCCTCAGCAGCAATGACCAGTTCTGCAAATTCACGCAGCCAGGTCATGCCCTCGACGGTGCGTTCGATGATCACACTGCGAAGGTCATGCTCATCACGGCGGCGGCGTACGAAGCCCAGTTTTTCAAGCGCATCCACGGCCCGGGTAACGGCGGGTTTTGCCAGTTCGAGATCCGCTGCGAGGCCGCGGATCGTATGCGGGCCGGCGGACAGGGCAACTGTCATCAGGATCGCTTGCTGGCGCGCGGTCAGGTCACCGTCAGAGATACGGACATAGGATGACAGCGCGCGGCGCCACAAATTGAGGGCTTCTCTTTCGCTCATCGCCATGCATTCGTGCTCCTGATCGACTGACCGCCATGCCCCCTCGATTGACATAGGAGTGTGATTTGCAAGCGGCGTAAAGCAAGCACTGGGCGATCAATTCAGACGGCTCTCAGCGATCGGTATCGATGGTGAAGAACATGTTCTGGCCGGAACGGTTCACGCGCAGCAGAAGCGGCGCACCCGGCGGTGCATTCGTCGGCGAGAGCGCGTCATACGCATCTTCAAGGTCAGCGACACGCTTGAAGCCCATCTCAGTAATGACGTCGCCCTTGCGCAGCTTGCCAAAGCTTGGACCGTTGGCCGCGACCGAGTTCACGAGGACCCCGTCGACACCTCGTGCGATGCCATAGCGGCGCCGGGCGTCGTCATCGATCGTCTTGAGCTCTGCGCCAATCGGGTTTTGCGCCAGGGCATTCTCTGGCAGCGGCTCACGCGTCTCCGACTCATTGTTTGAGGCAAGCTCGCCAACCTCGAACGATACAGTGCGGCGCTTGCGGTCACGGATGAGGTCCACGCGCACGCGCTTGCCGATCTCTGTTTCAGCCACGATGCGGGTGAGGCCACGGACGTTTTCGATCATCTTGCCATCAAAGGTGAGAAGCAGGTCGCCCACTTCGAAATCCGCAGACGCAGCAGGCCCCTCATCTTCAATATTGGTGATGATGACGCCATCGGCACTGTCGAGGCCATAGGCGTCGGCGAGACCTTCATCGATGCCCTGCACATTGACGCCAAACCAGCCGCGGCGCGGTTTGCCGTATTCGATGATCTGGGTGGAAACCTGCTCGACCAGATTGGCCGGGATGGAAAAACCAAGACCGACCGAGCCGCCCGTTGGCGAGATGATAGCCGTGTTAACGCCCACAACTTCCCCGTTCAGGTTAAAGAGCGGGCCACCCGAATTGCCCCGGTTGATGGCTGCATCGGTCTGGATGAAATCGTCATAACGACCCGACTGGATGTCACGGTTGCGCGCCGAGATGATGCCCGCAGACACCGAACCACCAAAACCGAATGGATTACCAATCGCCATGACCCAGTCGCCGACTTCTGCCGCGTCGCTATCGGCAAACTCGACGAAGGGCAGCGGCGTCTCGCTTTTGACCTTCAGCACGGCAATGTCGGTCTCGACATCGGTACCGATCAGTTCTGCCTGCAGCGTGCGGCCAGAAGCGAAGATGACATTGATCTCGTCAGCATTCTCGATGACGTGATTGTTGGTGATGATCACGCCGTCAGCGGACACCACGAAGCCGGAGCCAAGCGAACCTTCGCGCCGGAACCCCTCAGGGTCGCGGCCAAAGAATTCATTGAAACGCTCGAGCGGAGACCCGTCCGGAAACTCCGGCATACCATTCGGCGCAACCGTCTGGCTGGTGGTGATATTGACGACGGATGGCATCAGGCGGCGCGCAAGCGCAGAAAAGGAGTCCGGCGCACGTTGCTGGTCGATAACGCTGACGGTGTCGGATAGAGAGCCACGATCCCCGCCTTGCGATCGCTGCGCACCTGCTGGACCCGCCAGCAAGGCAGCGCCAGCAAGCCCGGCCAGGGCCGACATCGCAAAACGTCTCATACTCCGTACTCCATCACATATGCATTCTTGTTACTTCAGAACTATGGCGGTTCGCAGGCAGAACGCAACGCGTCAACCAAACCGGACCGCGCAATAGAACAGGATAAGCCCTAGAATAGCCGACCAGATGCCACCACTTCGCACCGCGTCGAGCGGCAATGAAGACAGCCAGGCTGCCATCCGGCGCATCGTCTCTGGCGCGGCCGCATAGAGAATGCCTTCCAGCGCAAACCATAGACCTACTGCAGCAACAAGGACCTGCCAGCTCATGACAGGTCCTCGCTCTTTGCAACTGCGTGTCCGGTTGCTCTAGCGGCGCGAACCGCTCTGGCGTGCCTGGTCGATGAAGTCATTGCAAAGTCCAAGCTGGTTTGGTCCGACAACAATACGGGTGCCTTCGGTAAAGGCTTCCTCACATGCGATCAGGGAGCGATAGAAGCGGAAGAATTCTGCGTCACGCTCATAGGCCTCGGCATAGATCTCATTCCGGCGGGCATCGCCCTCACCGCGAATTTCCTCTGATTGCTGACGTGCTTCGGCCAGAAGGACAGTCCGTTCGCGCTCCGCCGTCGCACGCACGAGCTGCGCACGCTCATCACCTTGCGCCCGAATCTCCTCAGCCTGTTGGCCCCGGGTGGCTTCCATACGCTGGAAGACCCGCTCGGAGACGTCGTCGGGAAGATCGGCGCGGCGGATACGCACGTCGATGATCTCGATGCCCCGGCCTGCAATATTGCCCGCGAGGTTCGTGCGGATCTCATCCATCAGCTCCGAACGTTGGCCGGAGATGATATCTTCAGGCAGCCGAGAAGCGAGCGCGTTGCGGATCGCCGCATTGGTGAAGTTGCTCAGCTGGCTACGCGCGTCGCGCTCATTGTTGAGGCGCTGATAGAAAGCCAGTGGATCAGAGATCTGCCAGCGAACAAAAGCGTCAACGATGAGCTGCTCCTGGTTCGACGCATAAGCCTCGATACCAGGTACGTTCAGACCGAGGTTACGGCGGTCGTACATCACGACATTCTGGAAAAGCGGGATTTTAAGCTTGAGGCCCGCTTCATCAGAGCCCGGTTCATTATAGGCTTCAACGGCGCGACCAACTTGCAGGAGAAGTGCCTGCTTGCGTTGATCGACAATAAAGAAAGAGTTGAACAGGACAATTGCTGCCAGGACGGCCGCGACAATCCCAAGGATACCGATGGGTTTCATGACCTAGTTCTCCTGATTTCTGCGATTGACGCCATCGAGCGGCAGGTAAGGCACCGCGCCCGAGTCATTATCGAGGATGAGCTTGTCGCTGCGATTTAGAACCCGCTCCATCGTTTCAAGATACATGCGCTCACGGGTTACCTGCGGTGCCCGCTGATACTCGGCGAGGATCTGCTTGAAGCGGTTCGCCTGACCCGTCGCATCCGCAATCACCTGATCGCGGTACGCTTCGGCATCCTGCAGGATCTGCTGCGCTTCACCGCGTGCACGCGGGATGATGTCGTTGGCGTACTTGTTGGCGTCCTGAACGGCGCGCTCGGCGTCCTGACCGGCATTGACCACGTCGATAAAGGCCGCGCGCACCTCTGCAGGGGCTTGGGCTTCCTGAATTTCGACGTTCAGGATCTGCGCACCCGCGCGATAGTCCTGAAGCAGCGCCTGAAGTTGCTCGCGCACCTGCGTTTGCAGCTCGTTACGACCCGTCGTGATGACATCGTCGAGATTCGACTTGCCGACCACTTCGCGCATGACGCTTTCTGCAGCCGCTTTCACAAGGTCCTCACCGTCTTCGACGTTAAGGATGAAATTCTCAGGGTCCTCCTGATCGTAGTACCAGAAGACGCGGTACTGAACATCGACGATATTCTCGTCGCCCGTCAGCATCAGACGCTCTTCGTCATTTGCACCGATCTGCGTGACCTGCTGCTGCTGCGACGGCATGATTTCATGCGTCTCGATTGGCGTTGGCAGGTGGACATGCAGGCCCGGCCCGAAATTCTTCTGCCACTGGCCAAAGCGGAAGACAGCTGCTGTCTCGCCTTCGTCGACGACGACAACGCCGGAAAAAAGCCACGCCAGAAGCGCGACAAAGCCGAGGACAAGAAAGCCGAACGGGCCAAAATTCTGTCCGCCACCGCGGCGTCCGCCGCCGCCATTGCCGCCGCGTCCGCGGCGGAAGCGCTCCTGCATGCGGCGCATTTGCTCTTCGAGGTCGGGGCGATTGTTTCCACCGCCGCCACCAGACCCGTTACCGCCGCCGGAACCGCCAGGGCGAGACCAGGGCGAATCAGACTTCTTTCCCTGTGATCCCCAGGGATTGTTGCCTTTGGACGAACCCTCTCCGTCCTTATTATCATTCCAGGGCATCGCCCCTCCTTCACGACTGAACGTCTATGGCCATATAGGCACTGAAAGAATATGTGCACCCCAAAGGGTGTGCATCAAGGAGTAGCCCGCATGTTTCGGCGTAAACAGCGACAATCTGGCAGTCTCGAAGAGCGGGTCCGCGCTGCCCTCGGCACCCCGGACTGGCTTCAAGGCGTGCGTGTACAGGATGGCGGGCGTGTGACGTTGATCCTCGAAGGGGACCCGGGCGACCTTGAAGGCTCTGAAGCGCGCCGTATCGAGGCAGAAGCCCGCGCCATGAATGTGGCCGACATCACCGAAGTCCGCGCCATGCTGACGGCTGAGCGTCCGGCCGGAAGCGCGCCGCAGGCGGCTGCGCCCGCCGCACATGGACCTCCCTCCCCCACGCACAGCGCGCCAAAGCCCGGTCAGCGCCGGGTGTCCAAGGGTGCACGCCTGTCCGACGAAGCGATTACTCAGGGACAGCCGGGCCAGCCGACGACTGACCGCATCCCCGGCATTTCGCGCATCCTCGTGGTGGCCAGCGCCAAGGGCGGGGTCGGCAAATCCACTGTGGCGGTGAACCTTGCCGCCGCCTTTGCGAAACTCGGACTTAAGACCGGCCTGCTCGATGCAGATATCTACGGACCGAGCGCGCCGACCATGCTCGGAACAGGCGACGCGTCACCCGAAACCGATCCAGCAGGCAAGCTCATCCCGGTCGAGGCGCATGGCATCCATTCGCTCTCTATAGGTTATCTTTCGGACCCGGACGCGCCCATGATCTGGCGCGGTCCAATCGTGATGTCAGCGATTACGCAGATGCTGAATGACGCGGCCTGGGGCACACCTGAAGATCCGCTCGACCTCCTCATCATCGATACCCCGCCCGGCACGGGCGACGCACAGCTTGCCATTGCCCAGAAAGTGCCAGTCACAGCCGCAGTTCTCGTCACCACACCGCAAGAAGTGGCCCTCGCCGATGTTCGTCGGGGCGCGGCCATGTTCGCCAAGACGGCTGTGCCCGTGCTCGGCATCATCGAGACCATGAGCTGGTTTGAGGACCCGGCGGGCAATCGGCATTATCTTATGGGAAAAGGTGGCGGCAAAGGCATTGCTGACGCACTCGGCCTGCCGCTTCTCGGCCAGTTGCCAATCCTGCAGGACATCCGCGAGGGCGGTGACACTGGCCAGCCCGCCGCTTTGGGAACGGGACCCGCTGCCAGTCTTTTCCATGAGATTTCAAGATCCGTCGCGCTCAACCTGGACAGCCTCCAGACGAAGACCCCTCCAAAGATCATCTTCGAAGACTAGGCTTACATAGCTCGGACAGGCTCGCTACGATTTGAAGATACGAATTTCGGAGGGTGTCATGTCTCATCGTTTTGCAGCTGTTCTGATCACCGCGCTCCTGTCGGCGCCAGCCGTACAGGCCCAGTCGGGCATTGTTCACAATCAGGGGCTGTGGGAAATCGACACCAGCCTGATTACCCTCAGCGGTGGCGGCTTCGACGTCGGCCAGCAGGAAACAACGCAGGAATGTATCGACACCGAAGAGGCGGCCACCTTCTACATTCAGGATCTCGCGCCGGGCGATTGCACACTGAAAGGCTTCGTCAATGATGCCACGGGCGCCTCAGCGCTTATGACGTGTGCAACTGAAGCCACAATGCTTGAGGGCAGGCTCGATGTACGGCTTTTCAAAGGCGGCGACGCCTTCGGGGCACGGGCAACACTGGCGACGCTGGTTGAGGATTATGACGGCGCTGCGGTCATGACCACCTTCTACCTATTCGGCCGCCGCTTGGGAGACTGCACGGCCAGCGAATAGTCACTGGCCGTCCAAGACCTATCTCAGGCGTTAAAGTTCAGCTTCAGCCCTGCCTCCGGCCAGCGGCATTTTATGAGCTGGCCCGTGCCTGAGAGCGTCACATAGGCGTCTTTCATGTCTTCGCCTCCAAAGGCGATGTTCGTCACAAACGGGTCCGGGAAAGCGATGTGGGAGTGGTTGCCGTCTGGCTTCACCGTCGTGATCCCGCCTTGCAGAATGGTCGCAACGCAGACATTGCCGGCTTCTGAAATGGCAAGACTGTCAAAGTAGCGAAGGTCCGGCATACCAGCGACGACCCGCCCCTTGGAGAAAGGCGTAGCCTGTTTCGCAACACCCGGGCTTTCCAGATCATAGGCCCAGACACGCGCGGACATAGTATCCGCGAAGTAAACCGTCTTCTCGTCAGGCGAAAGGCCGATGCCATTCGGCGAAATGTGGTTGTAGTCGAGCTCCTGCACCTTGTCTGACCCGGCGGCCAGATAATAGAGCCCGCCCGTGTCCCGGTGGGTCGGGTAGGACTTGCCGAGATCGGTGAAATAGAGATTACCTGCCTTGTCGAAGACCAGATCGTTCGGCCCCTTAAGAGGGCGGCCTTCGCATTCGGTCGCCACGACCTCAACCTTGCCGGTCTCAAGATCGATGCGCTCGATACGGCCCCCTGAATAGTCTGGCGGGCAATGGCCCGGGATCAGCAACCCATCACGCTCATGATAGATGAAGCCACCATTATTGGTGCACCAGAGCTTGCCATCAGGCCCGATTGCGAGACCGTTTGGCCCGCCGCCCGGCTCTGCAACCGTCTCGCGCTTGCCGTCTGGCCAGCAGCGCGTGATCTTCTTGCTCTCGATTTCGACAACGATGACCGAGCCGTCAGACATGACGACCGGGCCTTCCGGAAACCGAAGGCCTTCTGCAATCACTTCATAATCCATGGCGCTTCTCCCGCATTTTATCTGTCCGACAGACACTGTCGCGGGGCGAGAGACGCATCAAGACAGATCGTCGCGGAAGCTCGGAATTTTAGCGGCTGATGCCAGCCTACTCGCCCGGGCGAATGACTGCTTCGGTTTCGCGCTCATAGACGCGGTGCGTGAAGGCGTATTGGTTGCGATCATCAGCGGAAAAATGCTGTTCGCTCGTCTGGCTGAACTTGTCCGGCTCATCGGCGGAGAAGAAGACATCGCCATCGACGTCTGCATCGACGTCTGTGATATAGAGGCGGTCTGCCAGCGGCATCGCCTTCTCAAACAGGCTCTCGCCACCGATCACGAAGATCTCGTCGACACCCGCTTTTTCGGCAATGGCGCGCGCAGCCGCGAGCGCGGCATTCATATTGGAATAAACCCTCGCGCCCGGCGCGGCGTAATTCCAGTGGCGCGTCAGAACGATATTTTGACGTCCCGGCAGCGGCTTTCNNNNGTAATATTCTTGAACAGTTGCAGGTCGTCAGGCAGCGACCACGGAAGCGTCCCATTCTTTCCGATGGCACCTTTGCGGTCGCGGGCAACGATGAGGGCAAGCTTCACATTCTGTGAGATGGGCATAAAATATCTCTTGCAGCTGGCGTTTCTTTGCGACTTCCTTCGCACCAGCGAGCCGTCTTTACGCCGACCGCGTAAACCTTCAATGCCGGGTCTGCCAAAGGAGCTGCTCTTTTCATGACGACTTTTTGGGACGGCTTGGTCGCGGCACTGACCAATTCGCAACCGTCATTACTATTTCCGGTTTTTGCCGGCCTCGTTCTGACATCTGCAGTGATCTGGTTCGCAAATGGCCGCTTCTGGGCCTTTGTCTACTTTGCGACCATTCCTTTCCTGAATTGGTCATTCGGCGTGGTCGACAGCATCGTGATCGCCGCTCCGGGCGAAACCTTCTCGCGCGGTATTGAGCTTTCGTGACCGGCCTCGTCTTCGTTTTCCGGGATTTCGTGCAGCGCCGCATGGGCCACAAGGTGCTTATCGTGATGGCCCTCGCTATCGCCTGGTCTTTCTTCTATGCGTGGCCGGTGATTGCGCTCGCCTCGGGCATTGCCTTCGCAATCTCAGAACTCACCGACTGGCTCATCTTCACCTTTACGAGGTATCGCCTGTCGACGCGCATTCTTCTCTCCAGCGCAGTCGCAGCACCAGTCGATACGACCATCTTCCTTTATGGCGCTGACCTCGCCCGGCAGATGCAACTCGGCGATGAGCCGGGCAATATGCTCCATCTCGCCAACTGGATTGTCTTCATCATCGGCAAGATGACCGGCGCGGCCGTCATCTCCTACTATATCCGCCAACGTGAAAAGCAGGGCCTGATCGACCCTTATGACGATGACGGCTTCACGCCGACGAGCAAGCCTGCCGAGGCCTGACCTCACGACAGTGTTTTCACCGCCTCCCGCTTCGCTATGGTCGGGCCAGAACAGTCAGACCAAAGGGAGGTCCTCATGAAACTTGGCAGCAACACACCCGCCGTGGTGACCGGTGGCGCATCCGGCCTTGGGCGCGCAACGGCAGAGGCGCTCGCGGCGCAAGGCGTCAAAGTCGCCATCTTCGACATTCAGGAAGAGAAAGGCGAGGAAGTCGCCAAAGCCATTGGCGGCATCTTCTGCAATGTGAACATCCTCGACGAAGCCTCCTGCGAGGCTGGCTTTGCGAAGGCGCGCGAGGCGCACGGCCAGGAGCGGATCACCGTTCATTGCGCCATGACGTCTGGCCGCGGCAAGACGCTGGCCTTCGACAAGGAGACAATGAAGTACAAGCGCACACCTACCGATCAGTATGATCGCGGCGCGCAGGGTATTCTCGTCTCGTCTTACCGCATCGCGTCGATGTCTGCAGAAGGCATGGCCAATGCCGAGCCGCTTAATGATGACGGCGAACGCGGCTCGATCACGCTGACGGCGTCGGTCGCCGCGCAGGACGCCCAGATTGGACAGGTCATCTACGGCTCCTGCAAGGCGGGCGTGAACGGCCTCGTCCTGCCAATGGCACGCGACATGATGGATGCGGGCGTGCGCGTGAACTCCATCATGCCAGGCATCTTCGCGACGCCGCTGATGCTGGGCGCACCGGACAAGGTTCTCAACAGCCTCGCCGCCTCCGTGCCGTTCCCGAAACGCCTCGGCAATCCTGACGAGTTCGGCTCTCTCGCGGTTGAGATTGCACGCAACACCTATCTCAACGGCCATAATTTCCGTCTCGACGGCGCGATCCGCATGGCGCCGCGCTAGGGCACACGTCCCTAGTATTCTTCCTTATCGCTGCCTGTCATGTTCAATCCGATGTAAGCTGGAGATCCCGCTAGAAGGAGAAAGACATGGCAGGCGGACCCAAGGACTACAAAACGATCACCGCATCTGTGAATGACGGGATCGGCGGCCTGCGCGAGCATGGCGGCGAGGTGCTGAAGGCTTTTGGTGGGCTATCGAAAGCCGCCATGACGGAGGGCGCCCTCGACAAGAAAACGAAAGAACTGATCGCGCTCGCCATCGGTGTGGCAAAGCAGTGCGACGCCTGCATCGGCTTTCACACGCAGGCGCTTCGCAAGCTTGGCGCGACTGACGAGGAAGTTTCCGAAATGCTCGGGGTCAGCGTCTATATGGGCGGCGGACCATCCCTGATGTATGCCGCCGACACATGGACGGCGTGGCAGCAGACGGCGGACTAGCCGAAATCAGACGGCTACAGGCGCCTTGATATGCTTGTGCGCCTGATAGCCCACCAGCTCAAAATCCCCATACTCCCAGCCGAACAGGTCAGTCTTGTCGGGGTTGAGGACCATCTTTGGCGGCGCATAGGGCTCACGCGTCAGCTGCAGCTTGGCTTGCTCGATATGGTTTGAATAAAGATGCGCATCGCCCAGCGTGTGAACAAACTCACCGGCCTTGAGGCCGGTCGCGCGCGCCATCATCATGGTTAGCAGCGCGTAAGAGGCGATATTGAAGGGCACACCCAGGAAGATGTCAGCTGAACGCTGATAGAGCTGGCAGTTCAGCTTGCCGTCCATGACGTTGAACTGGAACAAGCAGTGACACGGTGGCAGCGCCATCTCGTTCACATCTGCCGGGTTCCAGGCAGAAACGACCAGCCGACGTGAATTCGGGTTGGTCTTGATCTCGTTCAGCACCCATTCGATCTGGTCGATCGTCCGGCCATCAGGCGCCGCCCATGAGCGCCATTGCTTGCCATAGACGGGTCCGAGATCACCATTCTCGTCGGCCCACTCATCCCAGATCGAGACCCCATTATCCTTGAGGTACTTGATATTGGTATCGCCCTTCAGGAACCAGAGCAGCTCGATGATGATCGAGCGCAGGTGCAGCTTCTTCGTGGTCAGCAAGGGAAAGCTGTTCTCGAGGTCAAAGCGGAGCTGGCGGCCAAACACGCCCAGCGTGCCCGTGCCGGTGCGGTCACCGCGCGCGACACCGTTCTCCAGAACGTCGGTAAGCAGGTCATGATACTGGCGCATGGACCTAGCAATGACGACTCGTCGGCGTGAGTCCAGAGGGGCCCGGCACTTCTTCGCAAAATTCGCCAGGGCCGCTCCCCGAGCTCAAAGCTTAACGCAACCTTTACGGCCGCTGTCGAACTCAAACAGTGACGGAAGCGTCATCCTAATCCTGGCTTTGTAAAAAGCTAAATTGTGAAAGATCAGGCCGAGCCGGGACGCAGTCTTATGTCAGCACATCAAAAGCAAACCCTGCTTAAAGACAGACGCGGAAACGTCGCTGTCATCTGGGCATTTGCTCTGCTGCCCATAATGGCGGTCATTGGCCTCACGCTCGATACGCAGATCGCGTTCAGTAAAAAGGACCGCGTCCAGCTCGCCCTGGATTCAGCTGTTCTGGCTGGCGCCCGAATGCTGCAGTCCTCGAACTCCAAGGGCAAGGGGCGCAAGCACTCTGAAGACTATTTCGACTCTCTCGTGATCGACACGGCGGGCCTTACCTGTGAGCCTGTGCAGATCTCTTATCCCGAAGAAGAGGAAGTCCGCGCGGATGTCCGTTGTTTTCAGGACACGACGCTCAGCGGAATCATCGGACGCTCCCAGCTGGAGTTTAACGTCTCATCCACAGCGACCTATGGCGTGGGCAAGCTCGATGTCGCTTTCGTTTTCGACATTTCGGGCTCCATGAACTCCTATGGCCGCCTCGCAGACCTCAAGGTCGCCGCAACCGATGCCGTCACGACACTCTTGCCGCTTCCAGGCGCGTCGGGCGCAGGCGACGTGCGAATTGCGATGGCCTCCTATAATGGCATGGTCGATGCGGGGCCATACTTCGAAGACGTGACGGGTCTCAA
>LWDU01043730.1_pt1 | contig 15251 bp, 13 predicted proteins | sample 727161 | NCBI WGS metagenome assembly LWDU01 (sample SAMN04566230, study PRJNA314399) | hydrothermal vent metagenome | isolation source: deep sea hydrothermal plume seawater | place: Mexico: Gulf of California, Guaymas Basin | collected 2004-07-11 | reverse complement strand
AAAGAAATAAATAAAAATATTTATTTCCCCATTTCCACACTTCCAATCCAAAAGGATTCGTTCCCTACCGCATCTTCAACTCGAACCGTTATTTGAGATTTTACGCCCGGAACATGGTGTAAATCAGACGCACTATAAACGGCTGTTTTCTTCTTGGGATTCCAACGTAACAGCACCCACTCTTTGTCTATAAAACCCTCCACTTTAGATACTCCAGAGAGATCGTCTTCGAGGTGGAACACAAGGTTTCCATTAGAGACTAATGGGGTTGCTGAAAATTTAGGCAAAAGCCTCGGCGCAATGGTGTCTCTAACAAGCTTATATCTCCCCATTATTCTCGATGAAAAAGTAACTAAATCTCCCTCTAATTCACAAACTTCCACCCCCATCCTAATGCCTTTTTCAGAAAGCCTAACCGCCACCAATTTTGACAAGTCCCCCTCTAGATCATTTAAATGCACTCTAAAGGATTTTGCCAATGCTGCGTCTTCTGGCCCAATGAAAAACTCCCCGTTTGAAAAAACTTGCAAGCTTGCGATTTCCCTGTTGTAGAAGGATCTCTTAGGCCAAACCACCTTAACACCACCATCCTCTAGAGTAGCCTCAGTGGAAGGCATCGCTGGGCAGAAGACGCTTGCACTTTGTGAACTCTCAAGCGCCTGCTCGAATGAGCTCCCCCCTAAAAGTGTATACAACTTTGTAGTTATGTTTCCATGAGCATCGCTACATCTCACAGATATGTTCATTGTGGAATCTTCAGTCACCTCAAGGTTCACGACAGGGGTGAAATCATAAATAGGCAATCTATTTCCTGGAAGAGGTGTAAATCTATGTATTTGTGTTCTTGAAGATTTCCACTCCGGGTAATACGAGTGAGCGTTCATATCCTTATTCGTAGAAAAATCAAGAGTGTCTATAAAAAGGGAAGAATACAAATCACCATCTACGAAAACTTCTATAGAATATACTCCACAAACGTTCGATGCTGCGTCGAGTTGGTCATTTGCTTCTACGGCGAGTCTGACATGTCCCGAAGGGATTTCAAAAACTCCACCAGATTTCACTTCGAGTGTTCTAGATCTATTCTCAAGACCTTGAGCATCTAATGGAATAACTCTAAGCGAACCCACTTTAGGGGATTGTGAATCAGCGATATTGAAGCCCCATTGAAGGGGGTTAATAGGTTTCTCGTTCTCATCACGAACTTCAAAGTGCAGGTGAGGTCCTCCTGAAGAGCCCGAGTTCCCACTCCAACCTATGGTGTCTCCTGCTGAAAATGAAATCTCTGTTGCAGGACGGCTATCTATGCTGAACGATCTTTTCGAGTATTGCCGTTCTAAAAGCCATTCAGAAATAGGAAGAGCGTAGGAAGATAGATGTGCGTAAACCGTAGTCGTTCCATCTGAGTGTTTCAGATATAAAGCATGGCCATAACCCCAAGGCTTCACCTTCACTCTCGACACTACTCCGTCAGCAACTGCGAGAACAGGAAACCCCTCCTTTCCCTGAGTCTTAAAATCAAGACCCGTGTGAAAGTGGTCGCCTCTGAACTCTCCGAAATTTCCACTTAAAACAAGTGGAATATCAAGTGGAGCAATGAAACCTGATTGAGAGGCATAAAGGGGTGTGGGGGTTTGGGCAGAAAGATAAAACGGAGATAAAAAAGCCGTAAAAAATGAAAATAAATAAAAAATGTGAGTCATGGTGTAAAACTACAATTTGAAAGAGTGTAAATCATATAAAAAATTGAAAATCATAACATTCATTTTAGTATATTTGTTTCGATATCGTGTCTCATGCCTACACTCAAAGATTCCACAAATAAACTTGTTGATGTAACAGAAAAGTTGCTTCAGAGATTTCAGGTGGAAAGTGCTGAACGTAAAGCAGATGAAAAGAAATTCAAAGCTCAAATAAATGAGTTTAAGGAGAAACTTTCTACTGCATTATTACAGATTGAAAAGTTAACTATTGAGAATAAAGAGTGTTCGAAAGAACTTGAGGCATGTACAAACAACCCTAACCCTTTAATTCAAAGCCACGACACTGCCGACCTTTCGGCCGAGGAAATCGACGCTTTGGTAAAGGAAATCGACTCTTGTTTATCTCTACTATCATAAATATACTATTAATTCAGATATGTCTAAAGAAACCATCGAAGTAAACATTGCTGGACGCTCCTACCCCCTATCAGTTCTCCCAGAGGAGGTCGAGGGTGTTAAGGACGCTGCATCTGCTATTGATGAAAGACTCACTGAATTGAAATCTCAATTTGCTGTTCAGGACAGGATTGATTTATTTGCTATGACAGCCCTACAGCTTTCCATACGTGTTAAGCAGCTCGAAAATGCAGAAGCAAAAACCGCTTCTGATGAGGACGGCGAAGAAGAATTTACATTAGAACTAGTCGATGACCTTATCAAACGCATGACCTCGGCAATGAAAAAGTAAGCAATAAGGCAACCAAAATATGGACATTCTAATAATTTATGGAATTATTGCAATAACTTCAGCAATGGCTGGATTTTTCTTATCAAAAGCTGGTTTAAAAACCAAATCAGATGCAATAATCAGAGAAGCAGAACTCAAAGGAGAGAGTATTAAAGAGAAGAAAATATCTCAAGCTAAGCAGAAATTCTTTGAACTTAGAGAGAAGCAGAAAAGCGAGAGAAAAGACCTCGACTCTAATCTCCACTCTAGAGAGGATAAAATTCGTAACACAGAAAAGAACCTCAATAAGCAAATAGAAAAAAATAAGGAAATCGAAAATGACCTTAACAAAGAAAAGGATAAGCTGAGCCAACGTCTTAACGCTATTGAGAAGAAGACGATAGATATTGAGAACAATAGACTTAAAGCTATTGAACTTTTAGAAAAAATTTCCGGTATGTCTGCTGAAGACGCTAAGAAAAATATGGTTGAACAAACCGTGCAAGACGCTAAGGTTACAGCTTCTACATTGGTCCAAGAAATCATAGACGATGCAAAACAGAGGGCGAATACTGAGGCAAAGAAAATCGTTATTCAGACGATTCAGAGAGTTGCTACAGAGCATTCGGTTGAGAATTCTGTTTCTGTATTTCAAATAAAAAGCGATGACGTAAAGGGTAGAATTATCGGGCGTGAGGGTAGAAATATCCGTGCACTCGAAGCAGCTACTGGAGTGGAATTCATTGTGGATGACACACCTGAAGCAATTATACTTTCTTGTTTCGACCCCGTGAGAAGAGAGATCGCGAGACTATCTCTACACCAACTTGTAACTGACGGACGTATCCATCCAGCTCGTATTGAGGAGGTGGTAGCTAAGGTGATTAAGAAAATAGAGGAGGAGATTATGGAACTTGGAAAGAGAACCTGTATCGACTTAGGAATTCACAACCTCAAGAGTGAGCTAGTTCGCATGGTGGGACGTATGAAATACCGTTCATCTTATGGTCAAAACCTACTACAACACTCTCGCGAAGTAGCTAACCTTTGTGCCACTATGGCTGCAGAGGTAGGTGTAGATCCCAAGGCAGCTAAGCGAGCTGGATTGCTTCACGATATTGGAAAGGTAAGCGACGAAGAAAGTGAACTTCCACACGCGTTACTCGGGATGAAAATCGCTGAACGATGTGGAGAAAAACCTGATATTCTTAACGCTATTGGGGCTCACCACGACGAGATGGAGATGACGACTTTAATCTCTCCCATCGTTCAAGTTTGTGACGCTATTTCTGGTGCGAGACCTGGAGCTCGTCGTGAGATGGTAGACGCGTATATTCAGAGACTAAGAAACTTAGAGGATCTTGCACTTGAATATTCTGGGGTTACTAAGTCATATGCTATTCAAGCCGGTCGTGAACTGAGAGTTCTCGTTGAGAGTGACAAAGTGAGTGATTCCGATGCTGACCAGTTATCTCTTGATATTTCCAACAGAATCATGAATGAGATGACCTACCCTGGTCAGGTGAGAGTAACCGTTATTCGTGAAAAACGTGCCGTAAGTATAGCGAGGTAGCATGACAGAAAGAATAATTGAACCGGAATTCAGCACTTCGCTTAAATGGCAGAGTGTTAACGTCACAGCTCAAGTTATTCTGCAATTGTGTTTTATTGCTGTGCTCGCAAGATTAATTCCTACTGACGCTTTCGGTGTGATGGCTATAGCTCTTGTAGTTGTAGGCGTTATTGAGATGTTCGCTCAGGTGGGAATAGGTCCCGCTTTAATACAAAATTCTAATGTCAGAGCAGAGCATAAGCGCACAGCTTTTGTTTTCAGCTTGGGACTTGGGATAATTTTCTTTGTAGGAACTTACTTATCAGCTCCATATATAGCAAGCTTTTACAAGCAACCTCTTCTAACTGAAGTGCTCAGGTGGATAGCCCTTAGCTTCATCATTTCAGGAGCCTCCGTTGTTCCTAGGAGTATGTTGATTAAGGAAATGCGTTTTAAATCTCTGTTTTTCTGTTCATCGACAGCGATGATCATAGGAAACTTGATTATTGGTTTGACTTTAGCGTACAATGGAGCTGGCATTTGGGCTTATGTAATAGCTCTTTTATCCCAAAACACGTTGTTAGGAATAGGCTACTGGATAGTTGCACCTAGCCCTATAGGAGTTTTTATGAATAAAAAGGCCCTCCGAGAAATGGTGGGATACGGAGGGCGAAGTACGGTGTTCAATATCCTCAATTACTCCGCATATAAAATTGACACCATGGTCGTAGGAGCTACCACCTCGAACTGGACACTAACTGGACTTTATGACAGATCATCCTACCTGATGGGACTTCCTGTAACGGTCATAGGAAAGCTCGGAGACAGCGTGCTATTTAGCGGCATGTCCATGATGCAAGATAACCGAGTGAGACTTCAATCAACTGTATTAAGTGCCATTCACGGAGTGATACTTCTAGTACTTCCTCTCACCGCACTTTTGATTTATCGCGCAGAAGATTTCACCGTAATTCTACTTGGCACCTCATATTTAGAGGCAGTTCCTATCGTGACAATTTTATTCAGCTGCGTCGCCTTGAGGAGTTTCATAAAGATTGGCGATGCGACTATGCGTGCTACTGACCACCTCACTATAGGCGCTATCATAAAGCTTTGTTTTCTGATATGTGTAGGTGTTGGAGCGTGGCGGTTTATGTCGGAGTCTAACGTGCTGCGGGTTGCTTGGATAGTGGCCTTTTTTACTTTAGCCCAAGCATTAGCAATCGCAGCCTGGCTCATTTTCAGTTTGAAAATTCGAGTAAATACCTTTAGCTCGAAAGTGCTTCCGGGCATCTATTTAAGCACAATAAACATCATACCGATAAACGACTACCTCTCGAGTGCGATTCAAATTCCTGAAATTTCTCGAATTCTATACGTCCTTACTCACATTATCGCATCGTCAGTTTTTGCCTTTGTGCTTATCTGTGCTTACCCGAGGATATACGATGGAGGGTCACCTAATATGCGCAGAACATTTTTCGAAAAACTTCCTGCCAGTAAACTTAAATCACGCCTAACTGTATAAAATAATGAAGATGATAATTTTATTCTCCACAGCAATTCTCCTATTGGGATTGGGATTAGTTGCTTGGAATTTATATTCTGGAGTATCTAAATACCCTACAACTACAGAACAATCCGATGTAGATTTCTATTCCTTGTCATGTAAAACACTTGAAGGAGAGGAATTCTCTTTCGAGCAACTTCGTGGAAAGAGAGTGCTTATTGTGAATACCGCATCTAAGTGTGGATTCACACCTCAATATGAAGAGCTTCAAAAGCTCCACGAAACCTATGGCGGAGAGTCATTTGCGATACTTGGATTCCCTTGTAACGATTTCGGAAAACAAGAGCCCGGAACTTCTGTGGAAATAGGAACGTTTTGTCAGAAGAATTTCGGAGTGGAGTTTACGATGATGGAAAAGGTAAGTGTTAAAGGAAAAGGGATGAGCGAGGTATATGTTTGGCTTAACAATAAAACTTCAAATGGAGTGGCTGACCACAAAGTTAGATGGAATTTCCACAAGTTTTTAATTGACGAGAAAGGTCATTTGTCAGCCTCATTAAAAAGTGGAGTTAAGCCGTTGTCAAAAGATATAACGGATTTTGCCAACGGAAAATCACTTTAAATTATATTAATCGTACGTCCTTTTAGAGATTTTATATATGTTTAAAATACACAATTTTTCAGCAGGCCCTTGCATTCTCCCACCGGAGGTTTTAAAAGAAGCTTCAGAGGCTGTAAAAGGCTGGGGAAATAACGGCCTTTCGCTTATAGAAATGTCGCATAGATCCAAGCCCTTCGTTGCTGTGATGGAAGAAGCTAGGGTGATAACTAAAGAGTTACTAGGCCTTCCTGACAGGTTGGGGTTTTTAACAACAGCATACAACCTCATCCCTGAAGGCGGTTCTGCTGCTTATACGGATACAGGTACTTGGGCAGCTAAGGCTATTAAGGAAGCCCGGCACCTCGGTGACATTGAAGTCGTGGGCAGCTCGAAAGATTCCGGCTACAATGCCATTCCTCATACCCCATCTGTGGATTCTAAGCACAGCTACTTTCACTACACGACGAACAACACGATCTTCGGCACGCAGTATAAGCACATCCCCACTGAAGCGGGTGTTCCTCTAGTCGCTGACATGAGTTCCGACATCATGAGCAAGAAGTTTGACTCAACTCCTTTTAAGCTTATTTATGCAGGAGCCCAAAAGAATATGGGACCCGCCGGAACCGTCATGTACGCAATAGATAAAGAGGCGCTGGGAAAGACCGGGAGAAATATTCCATCTTATTTAGATTTAGGTGTACATCTTTCTAAGGACAGCATGTTCAACACCCCTCCTGTTTTTTCAGTTTTCACAACTTTATTAACCTTGCGTTGGCTTAAAAATCTCGGAGGAATAGATGTTATCGAAGCTCGGAACAATGCAAAGGCAGAACTTATTTATGGAGAGATCGATAGAAACGAATTATTTACTGGTTACGCCGAGACGAATAGCCGCTCTACGATGAACGCTACATTTCAGCTCATTGACGACAAACACAAGGAGAAATTCAACGCTGCTTGGGCTGAGGCAGGAGTGAGCGGGATAAACGGTCACAGAAGTATAGGCGGATATAGAGCGTCAATGTACAACGCTCTTCCTCTTGAAAGCGTAAAGGTTTTAGTAGATGTAATGAAAGAATTCGAGAGAACTATCTAAAAAATAAAAATGAATATTTTAGCTAACGACGGAATAAGTCCTTCAGGCCTGAAGGCTCTAAAAGAGGCAGGACACAATGTAACTACCGACTTTATCGAAGCAGATAAGCTCGAAGCTTATATTAACGATAATAAAGTCGATGGGGTTTTAGTTAGATCCGCAACAAAAATTAGACAAGTACTTATGGACGCTTGCCCCACACTCAAGTTTGTGGGACGTGGCGGAGTAGGAATGGATAATATTGACGTTCAATACGGTAGAGATAATGGTCTCACAATTTTTAATACACCTTCAGCATCTTCTCAAAGTGTAGCTGAACTTGTAATGGGTCACCTATTTGCTCTTTCTCGCTCTGTTCACGCAAGCAACAGAACAATGCCTTTGGAAGGAGCTGTAGAGTTTAAATCTCTAAAGAAAGCTTATGGGAAAGGAGTTGAATTAAGGGGGAAAACTTTAGGTATTTTAGGGTTTGGGAGAATCGGTCGTTCGCTTGCTTCTTACGCACTGGGTTGTGGTATGAAAGTGATTGCTACCGATATACAGGCATCAAATGGTATAGTAGAGCTTGAAATCAACGGGGATATCATATCTGTCGATTGTCCTCTTATATCTATGGAAGATCTACTAAAAGAGTCGGATATGATAAGCCTGCATACCCCTGCACAAGAAGATGGGAAAGCAATAATCGGTGAAGAGCAGTTTAAACTAATGAAACAAGGCGCTTTTCTTATAAACGCAGCTCGAGGTGGAATCGTAGACGAAGATGCACTCCTTCGTGCTTTAGATTCTGGTAAACTTCGTGGTGCAGCACTTGACGTTTTCGTAGGTGAACCCAACCCGCGTATAGATGTACTTTCTCACCCAGCTATCTCTCTTACGCCTCACACAGGAGCTGCTACAAGTGAAGCCCAAGATAGAATTGGTTTAGAATTGGCTTCACAAATTGCGGAAATAGCCTCCGCGTAACTCTATTTATACTAATCAAAGGTTTAAGCAATGCCTAATCTCGTTAGACCGTTCAGATTAATTCAGCCGCCAAGACATCTTGCTCACCTTGTAGCTTCACGATCATATATAAGCTACGAAAAGTCGGAATTGAAAGACAAACTTACCCGCAATCCATATAGCTATCTACAAGTAATAAACCCAGATACAGATAAGGAATTAGATGCGAATAGGGGCTCTAAGGAATATTTTAGAGAGATTAGAACTGTCTACGATGAGTTTTTAAAAAATGGTTGGTTAGTAGGTGGTGATAATGCATGCTATGTCATCTATCGCCAAATCTCCCCTACTCATTCTTTTACTGGAATAGTTGCTTTACTCGACCTGCCTAAATGCGAGGAAGGTGCTCTTTTAACTCACGAACTCACACTGAAAAAACGTGAAGATTTATTTTCTGATTACTTAGAATGTGTGGGATTTCATGCTGAGCCAATTTTATGTGCAAGACCGTCAAATCATCCAGGTGAAGCCGAGCTAGACAGATGTATTTCTGAAGTGGTCAATTCTCGAGAAGCAGATTGCGATTTCTCAACGACAGATTATATAAGGCACTCTGTTTGGAATGTGAATCCTGAATTAAACCCAGCACTAACGGAAGCTTTAAGCCCATTAAACAAGCTGTACTTGGCAGACGGGCACCACAGATTAGCCTCCTCTATAAAGCTAAGGCATAGGCACCCAAACGAGCCGGGAGTGGACAGGATACTCGCCATGATATTACCAGCTAAAGAGATGAGCATTCTCGGATATCACAGGCAAGTAAACATGTATACAGGAAATTTAGCAGAATTAATCGTGAAAATTAACGGACTTGAATCTGTGATAAAAGTGGAAGAAATATCAACTGACGAATCGAGGGTTCAGAAGCAAGGGTGCATAGATATTTTAAATGATGGAAAGAGCTTTAGGGTCTTTATCGAGGAGGATGATACTGGACTTAGAACAGATGCAGGTTGGCTTAGTGAGAATGTCCTTAAGGGTATTTTAGAGATTTCGGATCCAAGGAACGACCCGAAACTAAGGTACATACCTGGTAATGCTGATGCAGATTTGACGAAGTACTCCAAGGAAAAAATTACCTTCGCCCTAATAGACCAAATCATAGCCGTCTCAGACGCTGGGAAAACTCTCCCTCCGAAAAGTACTTGGGTAGAACCAAAGTTGAGGAGCGGACTTTTTATTTATGAGTTTGGGATGCACCCTCACCCTACAAAATCACAGTGATGTCCATCGCTGAAGGCCTTGCCTCCATACAAAACGCGATTCCCTCGAACGTAACTCTGGTAGCCGTCAGCAAGACGAAACCCCTTGAAGCGATTCAGGAAGCTTACGCTTTAGGGCTGCGTGATTTTGGGGAAAACCGTGTTGTAGAGTTAGTAGAAAAAGCGAAGGGTTTGCCAGATGATATCCGTTGGCATGCTATAGGTCATTTACAGAGGAATAAAGCCTCACTTGTAGCTCCCANNNNAGCTAGATGTTTTAATCCAAATTCATATAGCTGACGAACAAAATAAACACGGCTTCTATCCAGATGATTTTAAAAAAATCTTAGACGCTGGCGATGATTTACACAGCCCCAATATTAAAATTAGGGGGCTAATGGGCATGGCTACTTTTACAGATAATCATTCTCAAATCACGAATGAATTCAAAGGCTTACGCACCCTATTCAACGAAATATCTCCAACTATGGGATTAGATTTCGACACTTTATCTATGGGTATGAGTGGAGATTGGAAAATCGCCATAGATGAGGGGTCTACCCTGATAATTATGAAAACCCTTTACACATTATTTGCAATTCTTTTTGCTTCTACACTCTCAGCCCAAACTCCTTCTGGAATTGAAGCCGCAGAATACGACCCCTCGGGTGAGCGATGGTTTGTCAGCTGCGGATCCTCTACCCTACTTAGTACATCTGACATGGGCGACTCTTGGGATTTCTTCGGAAGTGCTAATGCTTCATATGGAATGGAGGTGATGAACGGCGCATTATTCGTTATACATAGCAACCAAGTTTTCGCCTACGACCTCAACACAGCAGAACTTCTCGGAAGTGAATCTATTACAGGAGCTGGATTTTTAAATGGAATGGGGAGTGATGGAAATGGAACACTTATCATAAGTGATTTTTCTACAGGTAGAATACTTAAAATCGACGCCTCAGACCCCGAAAACATGTCCTCTTCTACCTTAGTTGGAAATACTGGTTCCACTCCCAATGGTATCGTCGTAGATGTTGCAAATAGTAGAGCTGTGGTAGTCAACTGGGGTGGTAATTCTGACATTCTTGCCATCGATATTGAAAGCGGATATGTAACGACACTTGTAAATGGAAGTGGTCTGGGCAATTGCGACGGTATAGATATGGACTCAGATGGAAACTACTACATCAGCTCTTGGAGCCCCACGAGAATTACTAAGTACAACAGCGACTTCACAGAATCCGAGATTGTAGTTAGCTCTGGACTAAGTAGTCCAGCTGACATTTCTTTTGACGAAGCTAATAATATCTTAGGGGTAGCAAATAGCGGGTCTGATCAAGTTACTTTCCACTACTTTTCTGGAGCAAACATTCAGAATACTAACCTACACGAGGATCTTGAAGTCGAACTTAACGGAAACGAGTTCATTTTCAACCTCTCACTTGGTGATAGCTTTACATTCACTGCTTACTCATAAGGAGGGAAATTATTAGAAGTAGCATCTGTGAGTCTTCTGGCTGGAAAAAGTAGCGTTTTATTAGATCGACTTCCTGAAGGATTTTCTAAAGCAGCGCTTGTGCATATAAGTAGAGATTCTGATACGGGAAACTCTGCCGTTAAGACCTTTAAACTGGGTCTACGTCAACTTTAACTCTCAGTCTCTTCCACCGTGGGTCGGTTGAAAAATCCTCAAGGTCTTCAAGTATAGCTGACTTGTATTTTTCGGGGGATATATTCCGTTCGAATTTCAATAAAAGTTGTAGATGATAAAGATCATTCACCCTGTAAAGTGGGGGAGTATCTGGGCCAATTATCCTTTCTGTGCTGAATCTCTGCCTTAATCTTAGGGCAAGAACATCGGCTCCTATTTTAACTCTTTCTTCATCGCTGTGGCGTAGGGAGATCCTTATAAGACGAAAATAAGGTGGGTAACCGAAGATTTTACGTTCGCGGAGTTCATGTTCAACTAGTTTATCGTGGTCACCCGAGATTACACGTTTAATTACCCAATGATCAGGCGAAAATGTTTGGATAACTACCTTCCCCCTACTCGTTGATCTTCCTGAACGCCCAGCTACTTGAGTAAGCATTTGATACGCCCTTTCAAAAGATCTGAAATCTGGGAAGGTGAGCATCTTATCTGCGCTCATTACTCCAACAAGCCCCACGTCTTTAAAATCTAAACCTTTGCTCACCATTTGTGTCCCTACCAGAACGTCTAACTCATGATTGCTGAACGCATCTAAAATTTTAGAGTGGGCATTCTTAGACCTTGTAGTGTCTAAATCCATCCTACCCACCTTTATTTTTGGAAATAGCTCACCCAACTCCTCCTCTATCCTTTGGGTCCCTAATCCTTTAGGGGTAACAGATGTGCTACCACAGGCGACGCACTTTACTGGAGGAGTCGACACGGAATATCCGCAATGGTGACAGTGAAGTCCGTTTCCTTGTTTGTGATACGTCAGGGGGATATCACAGCGCTCGCACATAACAGCGTCTCCACAAGCTCCACATTGCCAAGACGGGGAATAACCGCGCCTGTTTTGGAATAAAATGACCTGTTTACCAACTTTAAAAGCTGCCACCATCTTATCTCTGAGGAGTTTAGAAAAACCGCCCCTCATACTCCTTTGCTTGTGTTCCTTTTTCAAATCGGCCGCAAAAATCTCTGGCAACATAACCCCTGAGTACCTTTCAGTTAGGTTTACCCTAGCGATTTTACCTTCGTCAGATAGATAGACAGTTTCCACAGAAGGTGTTGCTGAACCTAAGACTAAAGGGATGTTCGAAGTGTATGATATCCACATAGACACATCGCGGGCGTTATAACGCGGTGCTGGATCCTGTTGTTTGTAACTGGACTCGTGTTCTTCATCGACTATAATGAGCCCTAAATTACTGAATGGCAAAAAGGTTGCTGACCTTGGACCTACAATTAAAGCTCCCTTCTTTTCATCTAGTACTTTAAGCCAAACCTCAGTTCTCTCACTCGCATTAAACCTCGAATGATACACGATAATACTGTCCCCAAAAAATTTCTGAAGACGTGTAATAAGTTGTGTTGTGAGAGCAATCTCTGGAACTAAAAACAGTGCTTGCTGCCCAGCTTTTATCGTCTCTGCTATAAGATGGACATATATCTCCGTTTTACCCGATCCCGTAACACCATTAAGCAGAACGGGCTTGCGTTTTACAAGTGATTTTCTAATCTCAGAGTAAGCTGTGCTTTGGGGGTTAGATAAAGTTGGGAGAGCTTGAATCTTACCTGTGTAAGCGGCCAACCTTGATATATCACGCTCCACTATATTGAAGACACCCTTTTGTACCCATTTCTTAATAACAGCAGATGTCACATCCGCATGTTTTTGGAGTGTCTTCTTAAGAACTTCCTCTCCATTAGGTGCAAGCTCTATATATGCAAGTAGAGCACGGTATTGTGCTGGCGCCCTCTTCTCAACTCTATCAAGTTCTGCAGCTAACACCTCTTCTTCCTCAAGCACCTCTTTAGAAATCGCTACGAAAACTTGCTTCTTTGCCTTGTACTTTTCTTTAAGTTCTTCCTCAGTAATTGCTAGACCTTTATCTATAAGCAACCTCACAACCCTCTGTGGGTATTTAATTCCTAAAATATCGGACACCTCTTTTAAATTCAAGCCTTCTCTAAGGTGCAGTGCGTCAAGAAGTAAAGTAGCCGACGCACCCAATCCAGATTCATCTCCCCCGTCAGGGTTTAATAATATCCGTGTTTTGCTGGCAAGTTTCATCCCTGAAGGCAAGGCCGTTGAAACCACGTCGCCTAACGAGCACATATAGTAAGAGGACATCCAGCTCATCATCGCCGTCAAAGGTTCTGTCACGACAGGTCTATCATCAACTACCGCCTCTATAGATTTAGCTATGTATCCCTCAGGCTTTTCAGTGTGTATAGACCAAACAACCCCCGTCAGCTTCCTATTCCCCAGAGGTACTACAACCCTCATACCTACCTCGGGAGCCACAGTGTTCTCCGGTATACAGTAGGTTAGAACGCGCGGGAGAGCCGCAGGCAAGGCTACGTTACAAAAAACTTGTGTATTCTTGATAAGATTCGACATTCGAAGCACAAAGTACTGCTCAACGAGGCGTAAATTTAAGTTATGGCAAAATCTATTTCTCCATTAAGTGTAGGCGATATTGCTCCGGATTTTTCTTCCACAGATTCCTCCGGCACTACTCGCTCTCTATCAGAGTTTTCAGGGTCTAAATTAGTTCTATATTTTTATCCAAGAGACAATACCCCAGGGTGTACATCACAGGCGTGTAACCTCACTGAGAACTACTCTGAGCTATCAAAGCACGGAATTAAGATTATCGGAGTTAGTCCTGATTCTGAAGCAAAGCATATAAAGTTCATCAATAAGTATGATATCGCTTTCGAACTTTTAGCTGATGAAGATAAAAGTGTACATATGGCTTATGGGGTTTGGGCTGAGAAAAAGTTTATGGGAAAAGTTTTTGATGGAACCCACCGAACGACATTCCTAATAGACGAGAACTCTAAGATTGTTGAAATTATCGCAAAACCTAAATGCACAGATCACGCAGCTGAAATACTTGCAGGATATAATCTTTAATTCAACGTTAATTCAACATTAATTCAACATTAATTCAACATTAATTTAAAGGTTGTGACAATCCAAAGTGTAAAATCGCTACAGATATAAACTATAAGCCTACGAATAAAAAAAAGTACATCCCAACGTAAATTCATTACGTACCACTATATATACCTTCGCCTTAAAACCTAAAAACATGTCTTCAGAACAAGCACAAAAATTAAAGGCCCTCCAGCTCACGCTCGACCGCCTAGACAAAACTTATGGAAAGGGAATCGTTATGAAACTTGGCGATGACCCAGTGGAAAAGATCGACGTTATTCCATCAGGATCACTAACCCTTGACATCGCTCTAGGAATCCAAGGATATCCCAAAGGCAGAGTAGTAGAAATATACGGGCCAGAATCATCGGGAAAAACCACTCTCACTTTACACGCTATTGCAGAGTGCCAAAAGCAAGGCGGTATATGTGCCTTCGTCGATGCCGAGCACGCCTTCGATAAATTCTACGCCGAGGCTCTTGGTGTTGATACTGAGAACCTCCTCATAACTCAACCCGACAATGGTGAACAAGCGCTCGAAATCGCAGACAATCTTATTCGTTCTGGCGCTATCGACCTCTTGGTTGTCGATTCCGTAGCTGCCCTAACACCTCGCGCAGAAATCGAGGGGGAAATGGGAGATACTTCTGTGGGACTACAAGCTCGACTAATGTCTAAGGCACTTCGTAAACTCACTGGTACCATCAGCAAAACTGGATGTTGCCTAATGTTCATCAACCAACTTCGTGAAAAGATAGGAGTTATGTTCGGAAACCCTGAGACTACTACTGGAGGTCATGCTCTTAAATTTTACTCTTCTGTAAGAATTGATATCCGCCGATCTACCCAAATTAAAGACGGCGACAAAGTCCTAGGAAACCGCACTCGCGTCAAGGTGGTGAAAAACAAAGTTGCCCCACCTTTCCGTCGTGCTGAATTCGATATCCTATACGGATTAGGCATCTCTAAAGCAGGTGAGATAATCGACCTGGGAGTTGAAGCTGGTATAGTACAAAAAAGTGGGTCTTGGTTCTCTTATGGGGACACTAAGCTCGGCCAAGGTCGCGATGCTGTACGCGTCCTCTTGAACGACAACCCAGAGTTATTTGAAGAGCTGGAACTTAAAATAAAGAAATCTCTTTCAGCTAGTAAAGAAGATAAAAGAGCTACTAAAGCTGTGGAAAAACTTACCTCAGAGCCAAGCAAGTA
>LWDU01038135.1_pt1 | contig 15251 bp, 15 predicted proteins | sample 727161 | NCBI WGS metagenome assembly LWDU01 (sample SAMN04566230, study PRJNA314399) | hydrothermal vent metagenome | isolation source: deep sea hydrothermal plume seawater | place: Mexico: Gulf of California, Guaymas Basin | collected 2004-07-11 | reverse complement strand
GGCCCCAGTGGTTTTCCAGCGCAAGCATCACGCCGCACTCGGCGGCCTTGGGCAGGCATTTCTCGATCGAGTCGATGCACCACTTGAATCCCTCGTCCAGCGTGTGGCCCGGCAGCAACGGCTCCTTGCCGCGCAGCTCCATCAGCTTGTCGAACGACTTCACCGTGCCCCAACGGCCGGAGTTGAGCCGGATGCACGGGATGCCCATGCGGTACGCCAAGTCGATGCACTTCTTCGTGTGCTCAATGTGTTTGTCGCGCACAGCGGGATCGGGATCGACAAAGTCCTGGTGAATAGACAGGCAGATCAAGTCGACGCCATTGGTGAACGCATGTCGTTTAAGCTTTTGCAAATAGCCGTTGTCCTCCGAGTCCATCTGCCGGTGGAGAATGTCCACCCCCTCGACGCCAAGCCGGGCCGTCTTGTCGATCACTGTCTCGATGGATACTTTCGGGTCACGGAAATGCCAGTACGAGTAGGACGAGATGCCAAGCTTGATGCGCTTGGCTGATGGCGCTGCGGCGTTGGCCAAGCGCGGGAGGCCGGCGGCACCTGCCACGGCACCAAATGCGGCAGCCGTTCCGATGAAATTTCTGCGAGTGAGAGCAGTCGATGGGCTATTCATGGGCGGCGAGTATCGGGATGCGCTTGGGCAATGTCGAGGCCGCTTGGGCAAGGGACAGGCTTGACGTGGCCTAGGGGCAAACCTAATCTCCTGCCGCTCTGGCTCAGCCGATTCCCGGCGGCCTGAACCCCCAACTTTTAACGAAAGATTCCTGTGGAAGTAACCATTACAGACCTGTCCCCGTGCAAGAAACAGCTCCGCATCGAGATCGACGCTGAGACCGTCAATGCCAAATTTGACGCCGTGGCCAAGGACTTCCGGCGGCACGCCAACCTGCCCGGATTCCGGCCCGGAAAAGCGCCGTTGGCCAACGTCATGCGCTCCTACGGCGACAAGATCGGCGAGGAAGCCAAGCGCACCCTCATGTCCGACAGTTACTCCAAGGCGCTTAAAGAGAACGATCTTCGCCCGGTGATCATGCCAGAAGTCGAGGAGCTTCAGTTCGGCCACGGCAAACCGTTCCAATACCTCGCCACACTCGAGGTCACCCCCGCCTTCAAGTTGCCGGAGTACAACGGCATCGAGGTCGAGAAGGAGCGCCGCACCGTTTCCGATGCGGACGTCGCCAAAGCGCTGGACACTTTGCGCGAGCAGCGGGTCAGCTACGCGGACGTCGATCGCCCCGCCGGCGAGGACGATTTTATCGTGGTCAACTTCACCGGCACCATCGACGATAAGCCAATCACCGATCTCGTCAAGGTCGCCCGTGGCCTGACCGAGCAGAAAAACTTCTGGCTGCACACAAAACAAAACCCGCTGATCCCCGGCATCGTCGAGGCCCTCATCGGCTCCGGCAAGGATGACAAAAAAACAGTCACCGTCACCATCCCTGATGATTTCATCTACGAAGAACTCATCGGTAAAGAAGCAAAGTACGAGATCGAAATCGTGCAAGTGAAAGAAAAATTCCTGCCAGAGCTTGACGACGCATTCGCAAAGGGATTCGGAGCAGAGAGCATGGACAAACTCCGAGAAGGCGTGGAGAACGACCTTAAAAACGAGCTGGAGTATTCGTTGAAAAAATCGATTCGCAACCAATGTGTGGACAAGCTGCTCAGCGCCGTAAACTGCGACCTTCCCGAGACGATCGTCAACGAGGCCACCCGCGCCGCCGTGCACAACATCGTCCAGCAAAACCATCAGCGCGGCGTCGGCAAGGATATCATCGAGGAAAACAAAGACCGTATTTACGCCAACGCCAAGGCAGACGCCGAAGTGCGCGTCCGGGCCAACTATATCCTTTCACGCATCGCCGAAAAGGAAGGTATCAAGGTCACCGACCAGGAACTCAGCCGGCAAATCGCCGCCATCGCGGCGCAGCAAAAGGTCAAGCCGCAGAAGTTGGCCCAGCAACTCAAGGACAACGGCACCCTCTACCAAGTCCAGGAAGAAATCATGAACGGCAAAGTCATCGATTTACTCGAGGAAAAAGCCAAAGTCACCGAGATCGACCCCAAACCGGAGGCGGAACACACCCACTCCCACGAACACGGCGAAGGCCACGACCACTCCCACTAAGCCAAGCGCATTGGGTTGACGTTTGGGGTTGCTTGTGAACAATCGGCGGTCATGCACGAGTATATCGAACGCGTCGTTGACCTGACCGATCCCAACGAGACCGAGCTGCTAAATCTCACCCCGGGGGAGGCGCGCCAACGCATGCTCGCCGACTCGCCGGAAACCGTCCGCGACTTTGACGGCTCGTTCGCGCTTGTTGCCAAGGACGGCAAGTCGGTCAAACTGGCCCGGTCGCTCGACCGTCCGTTGCGCTACTTTTTGGCCAAGCAAATTGAGGGGCCGGCGCTCATCGTCGCGCATCGCATCGACGCCATTCGACAGTGGCTCGAGGAGCAGGGGTTTGGCGACCAGTTTCATCCGTATTACACGCGCATGGTTCCGGCGCATTATTTAGTGACAATCCAACTCGTCGGCTGCCCTGATCCTGACCCGACTTACGAGCGGTTCTTCAATCCGGTTCGCAACAAATACTCCACCGACCTCGAGCCGATTGGCCACGACTACATCACTGCGCTGAAAAACGAAGTACGCAAATGGCTCGAGCGCATCCCGGAAACTGAGCCGGTCGGCTGTTGTTTCTCCGGCGGCATCGACAGTGGCGCGGTGTTTCTGGCGACGTACGCCGTGATGCGAGATTTGGGTTGCGACCTTGGCCGGCTTAAAGCGTTTACGCTGAGCTTCGGCGACGGTCCCGACCTGAAGCAGTGCAAAGACTTTCTTGGCAAACTTGGTTTGGAAATGTTCCTCGAGCCGATTGAGTCCAGCCTCGGCGACATCGACGTCGCAGAGACAATCCAGATCGTTGAGGACTACAAAATACTCGACATCGAGTCCGCCTCGATGGCGGTCGCGCTTTGCCGTGGCATCCGCAAAAAATATCCTGATTGGAAACATCTCATCGACGGCGACGGCGGCGATGAAAACCTGAAAGATTATCCAATCGAGGAAAATCCGGAGTTGACGATTCGCAGCGTCGTTAACAACCAGATGCTGTATCAGGAAGGCTGGGGGGTTGGCACAATCAAGCATTCGTTGACTTATTCCGGCGGCTTGAGCCGTTCGTACGCACGCACTTACGCGCCGGGCCATCACTTTGGTTTCAAGGGGTTTAGCCCGTTCACTCGGCCTGACGTGGTCGAGGTCGCCGAGGGCATTCCGTTTGTCGAGTTGACCGACTACAGCGTCGGCAAACTGTACGCACTCAAGGGCGACATCGTCGCTCGCGGCGTCAAATCGGTGCTTGGTTTCGATATGCCGGTTTTTGAAAAACGGCGCTTCCAGCACGGCGCGACATCGGTCGATTCTCTCCGCGAAAACATCCCCGCTCGCGAAGGGCAGCTTCGCAAGAAATTCCTCGAGCTTTATTCCTGACTCCTCCGCAGCGACCGGCTTGGTTTATCCGGAAACGCCCGCAGCCCGCAGCCGATGGATCATCGGGCAGCGCGGCCTGAAGAACCCGCTCGACCCGAGCCGCCCCTACGCTTGGCTGCTAGAGAAAGAGCGCGACGCCGACGGCTGCCTCGTCAATGGCCTGACAATTTTTCTCACCAACAAGGAATGCCCGTGGCATTGCCTGATGTGTGACCTTTGGCAGAACACCCTCGACGAAACCGTGCCTAAAGATGCCATCGCAGGGCAGCTCGACTTTGCGCTTGGCCAAGCAGAACGCCAGTGCGGAGGCTTGGCCAAGCTGCAGCAAATCAAACTGTACAACGCCGGCAGTTTCTTTGACGGCCAAGCCATCCCCGAAGCCGAAGACGCCGCAATCGCCGAGCGCTTGGCCAAGTTTGACCGCGTCATCGTCGAGAGCCACCCGGCATTGATGGGGGATCGTTGCCTGCGGTTTCGCGACCGACTGGGCGGCCAGCTCGAGGTCGCGCTTGGCCTCGAGACCGTCCATCCCGAGGCGCTGGAAAAACTCAACAAGCGAGTGACGCTCGAGCAGTTCCGAGCCGCCGCCGACTTCGTCACCAAAAATAATATGGCACTGCGCGCCTTCGTTTTACTCCAACCGCCGTTCGTCCCGAAAGACGAATCCGTCGAGTGGGCCAAGCGTTCCGTCGATTTTTCACAAGACTGCGGAGCGACGGTCACGGCGCTGATCCCCACCCGAACCGGCAACGGCGCGATGGATCGGCTTGCCGCCGCTGGCCAATTCAGCGAGCCAACGCTTGGCCAACTGGAAGACGCGATGGACTACGGTGTTGGCCGGGCGCGCGGCCGTGTTTTCGCCGACCTCTGGGATCTCGAACGGTTCTCGAGTTGCGCAGATTGTTTCCCCCAACGCCAGTCCCGCTTGGCCAAGCAAAACGACACCCAGCAAATCGCTCTCCGGGTCACCTGCCCAAGCTGCCGTTGACCCCTATCGAGTGGCAGCTTAGCTTCGCGGCGGAATATGGAAATGGATCATTCTGTCAATAAACGTCTCGAAAAATATCTTGGCCTGCAGCCGGTGATCAGCGAGGGCGTTTACATCACCAAGTCGGCGGTGGTATTTGGCGCGGTGACACTCGGGAAGCAGTCGAGCGTCTGGTACAACGCCGTGCTGCGGGGCGACATTCACGAGATTGTTGTCGGCGAAGGTACCAATATTCAGGACAATGCCGTGTTGCATATCGCAGACAATTTCGGTTGTTACCTGGGCGACTATGTGACCGTGGGCCACTCAGCGGTGGTGCATGCGTGCCGTGTCGGAAACGAAACTCTTGTCGGGATGGGGGCAACAATTCTCGACGGCGCGGTGGTCGGCAGCCAGTGCATCGTCGGAGCCAACGCGCTCGTGAAGCAGGGTCAGGAAATCCCCGACGGCTCGATGGCTGTTGGCAGCCCTGCGAGGGTGATTCGCAAACTCACCGATGAGGAGCGTGCCGGGTTGAAAGGCTGGGCCACGAAATACGTTGCTAACGCAGCTTACTGCCTGAAACACGGCATCAACGTCGGCGGACCGCTTCCCACATCGTAGCCTTCGCTTAGCTACGCGGCTCCTATGAAAACTGTCTTCCTCGCGCGAAATGCCATGGCCACTCGCTTTGAGATGGTGTTGCACGGCGAGGACGAACTTGCTCTGCGGGCGGCTGGGGAGGAGGCGCTCGACGAAATCTCTGCGTTGGCGTCTCAACTCAATTTTTACGGGGTGGACAGTGAAATCAGCCGCATCAACACAGAAGCCGCGCTTGGCCCGGTGCCGGTTGAGCCGGGATTGTTTCGCCTGCTGCAGGAAGCTAAGCGTGTCCACGGGTTGAGTGGCGGCGAGTTTGACATCACGGTTGCTCCGCTGATGCGATGCTGGGGTTTTGTAGATGGCAAACATCGTGTGCCTTCGCCGGGGGAGTTGGCCGAGGCGCGGGAATGTGTCGGGATGGACTTGGTATACTTGGACGCAGAAAACTTTACAGTGCAGTTTGAGCGCCCCGGCGTGCGGGTTGACCTTGGCGCAATCGGAAAGGGGTTTGCGTTGGAAATTGCCGGTGAGATTTTGCGGGAGACGGGAGTGACAAGCGCATTGATACACGGCGGCACCAGCACGGTGTGCGCAATCGGCTCGCCGCCGGATGAGGCGTTTTGGAAAACGGCCATCGAGCATCCCGGCTGGAGGCAACCGGGTGCGGTTATCCTTGAGCATGAAAGACTTGTGGCCGTGGCCAAGCTGCGGGATGAGTCGTTCAGTGTGTCGGCTGTCTGGGGTAGGGCCTTCGAGGAAGGCGGGGTTTCCTACGGACACGTGCTGGACCCGCGCTGCGGTCAACCGACGCAGAACGCCCTGCTGGCTGCAGTGTCGCTGCCAAGCGGAACTGCAGCCGATGCCTGGTCAACCGCGCTGCTTGTCTCGGGAGAGGCTGGGGTGGTCGCGCTTGGCAAAGTGGGTGAGAGTGCCCGCTCACTGCTCCTGCTGCCGGATGACGCTTCAGGGTTTCGCACACTCAATGACGGTTTTGATTTGCAGAAACGATGAATTTGCTTTGCGGCGTCTTGGCCCTCGCGCAGAGTGTCCGCCGCTCGGCATCCGAGTTTTTCGGGCCCATAGCTCAGCGGTTAGAGCAGACGACTCATAATCGTTTGGTCGGGGGTTCAAATCCCTCTGGGCCCACCATTCCCCATCATGAGCGCACCCAAGGACCAATTGATATTCGATGATGGCTGTGGTCTTTGCCAACGGGGCGTTTGGCTGCTCCGGCGGTTTGACTGGTTAAAGACCATCACACTCGTTCCCGTGTCCACAGCTACTGATCTCTTGGCCAAGCACTCCATCTCCCTTGAAGCCATGATGAAGGCGATGCACCTTGTGACCTGGGACGGACGGGTGTTTGCCGGTGCAGAGGCGGTTCGGGAGTTTGGGACAAGGATGCCGCTGTTGTTCCCGTTGGCTTTGGCCATGCGGCTTGGATTCGTGCTGCGCTTGGCCAAGTGGGTTTATAAACAGATCAGTGGTAACCGATATGTGATCAGCCGTCTGCTGAAATGCGAGGGGAAAATATGTCCATTGCACCGAGACTGTTGAAAACATTGCCGCGCTTGAATCGCGTTGGCACACTCCGCCGCGCATGAGGGAATACTTCCTGGCATGGACAGAGTCGCTGGAGCAGTTTGTCCTTGATGTGATTTATGGGCAGCGCAAGGGGAAACGCGCCGCCCTGCTCCGCGCCGTCCTTTATTTACTCTCGAAGGTTTTCACTGTCGCCGTCAAGGCGCGCCTGTTCCTTTACAACTTTCGCATCCTGCGCGACTCCACCCTTGGCGTGCAGGTGATCGCGATTGGCAACCTCACCGCTGGTGGCACCGGGAAGACGCCTGTTGTGGAGAAGTTCGCTAGAGAACTTCAGGACGCCGGCCGCACGGTGGCCATTCTCAGCCGGGGATATCGCTCAAAGCCGGCTCCGTTTTACCACCGGCTCATCAACAAGCTGGAAAGAATACCACCAAAGGTGGTGTCTGACGGACAATCTCTCTTGCTGGACTCGGAGACGGCAGGAGATGAGCCATACATGCTGGCTTCCAATCTCAAGGATGTGGTCGTGCTGGTGGATAAAGATCGTGTCAACGCCGGGCGCTTTGCCATTGATAAATACGGCTGCGACACCTTGTTGCTCGATGATGGATTTCAGTATTGGAAACTGAAGGGGCGCCGGCGTGATGTGGTGTTGATTGACTGCCAACAGCCGTTTGGCAACAACGGAAAGCTCCTGCCTCGGGGCACCCTTCGTGAGCCACCGTCCCACCTGTCCCGGGCCCACATTGTGTTCATCACAAAAAGCGCCGGAAATACTGAGGAATTAAGGGGCAAGATCAGTAGACACAATCCCCACGCAAGCATCATTGAGTGTGTACACAGCCCTCTTTATTTTGAGGATGTTTTTACCGGAGAACAGGCTGGTCTGGAACTTTTAAAGGGGAAGAAAATAGCGGCGCTCAGCGGGATCGCCTTGCCTGCCAGTTTTGAGGAAAGCTTGATTCAGTTGGGTGGCGACTTGGTTTATACCAAACGATTTGTGGATCATCACCGCTTCACACAGCAGGAAATCTTGAATGTAATCAACCGAGGTAAAACCCGGTTGGCGGACTTCATTGTCACCACCCAAAAGGATGCCGTAAGATTCCCTAAAATCGACCGGCGAGATCTGCCCATCTACTTCATGCGGGTGGAAATAAAGATAATTAAGGGGGCTAAGAATTTTCAGGAGTGTGTCCGCCAAATCTGCTTCCAGTAACGCTGTGGATTCTCTTTTTTATCTCTTGGCCCGATCCTTTGTTTTTATTGTCCAGTTGTTGCCTTTAAAAGGGGTGGCGCTGACTGGCCGAGTGGGAGGGTTTTTATTTTATTATTTGGATGTCAGACACCGCAGGGTTGCTGTGAATAACCTGTTGGCTTGTCTGGGTAATTCACATTCAAAAAAGGAAATCCTTTCTCTGGCGCGGGAAAACTTTTGCCGGATTGGGGAAGTATACCTTTCCGCGTTGAAGACGGCGACCATCCCTAGAGAGAAAATTGGATCTGTGCTCTCGGTCAAGGGGGAGGAAAACCTCTGCTTGGCCAAGCGGGATGACGGTTCTCTGCCGAGCTTTATGTTTGCCATCGGGCATTTCGGAAATTTTGAGTTATACGCGAAATCAGGCGTGTTCGTCCCAGGGTATGAGATCTCCACCACTTATCGGGGATTTAAGCAGAAATGGCTCGAGCGTTTGATCCTGTCACTTCGAAATAGATCTGGGTGTATTTTTTTTGAGCGGCGTAGCGAGGGAGGGAAGCTCCGATCGTTCATGAAACAGCCTGGAATAATCACCGGTCTGTTGGCAGACCAGAGCGCAGGCAGAAATGGCCTGAGGCTGCCTTTCTTTGGCCGCCCCTGCTCTGTCACTCCCGCCCCGGCAATATTCGCCCTGCGGTACAACCTGAGCCTGCACGGGTGCTTCTGTCGCCGGCTTGGCTTGGGCCGCTGGGAGATTGAGCTTTATCCGGAGATTCCTACCCGGCTAAATGGCCAAGCGCGACCGGTTGAGGACATCATGTCTGACATCAACACCCTTTATGAATCTTTCATACTGGAAGATCCCGCGAACTGGTTCTGGGTGCATAATCGTTGGAAAAATCCTGATAGTGCAAAAAAAAGAGGCATCCAAAAGGAAGCCTCGGAGCGTTAATTTTTCCGCTTGGCCAAGCCTACGAGGTTCTCATCGGCATGATCACGTAGAGAAATGGGTGTTTCACTTTTACAACGCCTGGGCTGAGTTGATCGGTAAACTCGAAGTGCACTTCGTCCTCCTCCAATGCCTTCAACGGGTCGATAAAAAACTGGGGGTTGAAGGCGATCGAGGTTTCCTCTCCCTCGTATTTGATGGCCATTGTTTCGCGACTCTCGCCCACTTCCGGTGAGTTGGCGGTAAATGTAAGGTTATTCTCTGAAAATGTAAGTTTAACAGAGTTCGCCTTTTCGCTGGTCATAATCTCCGCCCGGCGTAATGCGTGGAACAACTCCTCTTTGTCCAAGGTAACCCGATGCTTGGATTCTGCAGGGATAACCTGTTTGTAGTTGGGATAGGCTCCCTCGACCAGTTTTGAAACAATCAGCGATCCCGTGCCATCATTTTCTTTCAGGCCGAAGGACACTTGGTTCTCGGTGATTTGAATCTCCACATCTCCTTTGTCTCCGAGCGACCGGCTTAACTCTTGAATCGCTTTGGTCGGCACTATCACTTCCAACGGATTATCATCCTTCAATTCCACATCTTCCTCTGCCAGCGCCAAGCGTCTTCCATCCGTTGCCACCATCGTCAGCTTGTTCTCCTTAAAACTCAAATACAGTCCATTGAGTACATACCTGTTTTCGTCGGTGGACACCGCAAAGGAAGTTCTGCGGAGCATGGTCTTGACTGTGTCCTGCGGCATTTGAATCGTCGTCTGCCCTGAAAAATTTGGGATTGGAGGGAATTCCTCTGCCGGCAGTCCGTTGACTCGATACGCCGAGGAGCCGCTTTTGATGGAGCATTGGTTTTTACTGACATCCATCTCAATTTGGCTCCCTCCCACCTCCCGGGCGATGCTGAGCAGTTTTTTTACCGGCATGGTAAAAGACCCATCAATCTCCACCTTGGCTTCAACTGTTTTTGAAATCGTTACATCAAGATCCGTGGCTGTCAGCGTCAACCGATCTCCCACTGCGTTTAAAAGCACGTTGGAAAGAATCGGAAGTGTAGTCCGGGTGGATACTACGTTTTGAACAGCCTGGAGACCTGTAATGAATTCCTCTTGCCCGATAGTCAACTTCATCTGCGCGGGGATAATATAAATCTCTTCTGTGAAAAGGAATCCTATTATTAAGGGCCGTTAATAAGTGGATAAATAAGTAAATTACCGGTGTTTACTGGATAATTTGTTGATTTTGCTAGGTAGACGGCTGGTAATAATACCGACGCTAAAAAAGTAAAACCACATTTATCCGTTGAGTTGGCTTCCCATTCACAGGTTTTGAGAGGGTCATTCAAACCGATCTGTTGCGCTGAACAAAGTCTGGGAACGTTCCCAAGACATTATTGATTTCTTCCTCGGATGTCTCGCGGCCTAGCGAAAAACGGATGAGAGAGTTGGCTTCATTAGCATTTCTTCCCATCGCAGAAAGGACATGAGACGGGTTAAGTGAACCGGCAGAACAAGCAGAACCAGCGGAAGCACAAATTCCATCCAAGTCCAGCGCGGCAAGCGAGGTCATGCTATCGATGCCAGGCACAGTAAAACTTGCCGTGTTGGCCAAGCGCTTGGCCAACGGGCTAACCAGATTTATCCCGTCAAACTCACTCAGGGCACAAAGCCGGTTTGCCAACGACTCAAGTTTGCATCGCTCAAATACAGGGGAAGGGACGAACCTCTCGATAGCTTCCACCAACCCGGCAATGGCGGCCAAGTTCTCTGTGCCCGCCCGTCGCTCATTTTCGTGCCCGCCGCCAAAGAGAATCGGATCGGGCAACAAAGGAGACTTTATGAACAAAGCGCCACTTCCCTTTGGCCCATAAAATTTATGCCCACAGATGGTAACCAAGTCGGCGTTAAACTGATGAATAGATTCAAATGGTTCCTTGCCAAACCACTGCACCGCATCGGTGTGAAAAAGAACACCCCGCTGCCGACAGATTGCCCCAAGCTCGGCGACAGGTTGGATGGCGCCAGTCTCGTTATTGGCGGCCATCACGGAAACCAAAATTGTGTCATCTCTAATTGCGGAATCTAAATGTTGTGGAGCTACCCTCCCCTCGGCATCTACCGGTAGTGTAGTCAGCTCGAAACCCTCCTTATTAACAAGATATTCAACAGTGTGCAAAACAGCGTGATGCTCAACTGCTGAGGTGATCAAATGCCTACCTTTAGACTTCAAAAACCTTGCCGTGCCGCAGATCGCCTGACTGACGCTTTCGGTGGCGCCACTGGTAAAAACCACCTCGCTCGCCTTGCACTTCCAAACTTGGGCCACCCTCTCCCGGCAGTCGTCCAGGATGGCGCGAACTTTCCGCCCAACCCGGTGAATACTTGAGGGATTACCAAAATATTCTCCCAAAAACGGCAACATCACCTCCTTCACTTCCGGGTCAAGAGGCGTGGTGGCGTTGTAATCGAGGTAAACCGTTTTCACTCGCAGTTCCCTACCTAAAAAGTAGGCAAACCACAACAGCAATACAGAACATGAGAAATAGAAGAGGATCGAATAACAAGTTGAAAGGCGCTGAAAAGAATGCGAATAAAAGTTTAATAATTATAAAGTAATTCAGATAGTAAGCTCTGCCTGACTTTATTCACATAACGACCGCGTGAAGGCAACCAAGCGCCAATGAGTGTAGAAATTGTTAGGAGGAAACCTTGGCCGCATCCGCATCAAAAGGCACACTTGCCATTATTTTATCCAACACAATATCGGTAGTGACGCCCTCTGCTTCTGCCTCAAAATTGACAATCAATCTATGACGAAGCGCTGGCGGGGCAACAACTGCCACATCATCAAAGCTCACGTTGAAACGGCCTTCCGTAAGTGCCCGAACTTTGGCTCCAAGCAACAAGGCTTGAGCGCCGCGCGGGCTGCTGCCAAACCGCAGAAACTGGTTGGTGATGTCCAGCGCTGTCTCCGTGTTTGGGTGCGTGGCCAGAATAAGCCGTATGGCGTAGTCCTTCACATGCGAAGCGACAGGCACTTGCTGAACAAGTTGCTGTAATTCAATCAACGTCGCACCATCGACGACTTTCGAAACCTGCACCGAGGAGCCTTCGGTGGTTCGGGTGACGATCTCGGAAAGTTCCCCGGCCGTAGGGTAGTCGACCAGTAACTTGTAAAAGAAACGATCAAGTTGTGCCTCCGGCAGCGGGTACGTGCCCTCTTGGTCGATTGGGTTTTGCGTGGCCAAAACAAAAAAAGGCAAATCCAGTTTACGGATTTTGCCACCGACTGTGACACTGCGTTCCTGCATGGCCTCCAACATGGCCGACTGTGTCTTCGGGGTGGCGCGATTAATCTCATCCGCTAAAACCAAGTGGGCAAAAATCGGCCCGTGCTGAAACTCAAACGCCCTTTTCCCATCATCGGTTTCATGCACCATGTTGGTGCCGAGGACATCGGCTGGCATGAGGTCGGGCGTGAACTGGATGCGGTTGAACGACAGGTCGAGTACTTGGCTTAACGTCCTCACCAGCAGCGTCTTGCCTAATCCTGGAACTCCCTCCAACAGCACGTGGCCATTGGCGAAAAGTGCATTGAGAGTCCCGTCAACAATCGCTTCCTGACCAACGATCACTTTACCAATTTCCTCCCGAAGGCCGTTGTATACCTCCCTAAATTTTTCGATTTGTTCCTTTGGATTCATCTTTTTCCCCTTGAGCTAGGCGCTTAACCAAGCGCTATTCCTTCAAGTCGTCGAAATAGTCCCGCACCGAGTCACGATAAGCGCGGGGCACCTTGTCTTGGTTCAACGCGTTGAGGGCATCCGACTGCGCCGCAGTCACCGCTTCCTCAAATTGCACCTTACTGCTGCCTTTGATGCTCACTCCGCGCAGCGTGATACTCGGCATCGGCCCCTTGGGGTTGATCTTCCCCTTTATGCGGGTGGACACCATCTCTTCCGGCACTTTGCCGTCACCGCGATCTGTGTTGCCACGGGCACCCATTTCCGGCCGAGAAAAGCCAGAGTTGTCCCAGCGCTGCGCCAAGTCCTCCTGCGTGAGTTGGTAGCTGTCATCCCCCCATGTGCCGACTCCGCCGCCCGGTTTGTTGCTTGGCCCAACACCCGGTCTTTTGCAGGAGCCAAACGACTGACTGTTGCCCACGGCTAGTTGTGCCCTTTCAAGGTTTTGGAGCGCGGCCATCATGTTTTCCATGTCCCCCATTACCTTTTTCAACTCTTCCGCTGCCTCCGCCAGCGACTGCGATGCCCCAGCCTTGTCCCCAGCCTTGGCTTTTCCATTAGCATCTGAAAGGAGCTTTGAGCACTCGCCGAAATCTTCCGCCGGGTTGAGAGCCTCCTGTAGTTCCTGAATCATTTTATCGAGTTGCTCGGGAGTTAATCGATCGGACTCCAATTGAGACATCATCTTTTGAAGCGACTCGATTGCGGCTGGCACCTGACCTTTGTCGAGTTGTTCACCTAGCGTTTTGCCAATCTCCGCCATCTGCATTTGCAGGTTCTGCATCGCCTTGGCCAAGTCGGCCATTTTCTGCAAATCCTCACCGGCAATGTCCATATTCTTTAGGAATTGATCAATATTACTGGATTCCAACGCTTGCAGAGCTTCGTTGATTTTCGGCATTTCCAGCCCCATTTGCTCAGCCATCTTGGCCAAGTCAGCCATCGATTGAGCCAACTCCTGACGCGCCAGCTGCCCATCTGGCGTGCTAGCGTCCGGTAGTCCTGCTGCGGCGCTCTTGACGGCATCCATTTTCGACTGCAGTGCATCAAACTGTTCTGGCTTGGTTTCTTTCGCGTCGCCGAGGCTTTTCTTTAACTCGTCCAGTTGCCGCTGTATTGCGGCTTTTGTTTGGCGGCCCGCTCCTGGGGCGGCCCGCGAGGCTTGCTGTATTTTCTTGAGTGTGCGCGCTTGGCCAAGCTTGCTGGATTGATCACGCAAACGCTCCGCCAAACTTGATAGCTTGGCCAAGGCCTCGTCGCGCACGAGCCTGCCCTTCATGAATTCCCGGCCAAGTTCCTGCACCGACTCGAGCGCATCCTCCGTCGACTCGAAGTGCGGCGGGCTTATCTCGACTTGCAGCTTTGTCAACGCCGCCAAGTTTTGGCCAACGTCCCCGATGATCGCCGAGTCGCGTTGCTGGTCGAGATGAGCTTGGCTGCGATGCTCCGGCACAAAGCCAAGCCCGACGCACGCAGCCAACACTAGCAACGTCCAGTGGCAAACCGTTGGCAACCGCAGCGGCAAAAGTTTCCCCGGCTCAATCTTGCCTGCCGCCTTTGCGGCGTCGCTAATCACCAAAGCAGACCAAGCGGAGTTTTTTGCAGAGCTGTCGGATAACTCCACCGCTGTGCTCAGGCGTTCCTTTAATCCAATTTCGCGGTCAAGCCAACGCGCAGTGTCGCTGCCGGCGAAGCGCCTAGCCAAGCCGAACAGCAAGCCGGCCAACGGCAGAGCCAAGCCGAGGGCTCCTACCCAAAGCAGCGATGACTGGGGAACGGGAGCCAGCTTGTATACCGCTAGGGCGGCAAGCCACAAACAGGCACCGATCAACAGCCCAAGCCACATATTACGCCAGCCTAACTGCAACTTGCGACGGCTCGCAGCAGCATCGATTTTAGCTTCAATGACTTGTCTTTCGCTCATGCAAAGAGTCGAGGCTGCGCCCCAATCACACTTTTTACGAGTGCGAAATGAGGGTTTTCTTTATGAAAAATAAGAAGCTCAAAAAGACAGCAGAAAACGGTAAATCCCCGAGATTAATCCACAGCTGGCAATTTTAAATAGCGCTTGGCTAGGACTTTTTTGGTCTGATCTTTCCGGAACTGATCATAGATTTTGCGATATTTAGCCGACTTCACGCCGAGGATCGACACGGCCAGCAGCGCGGCGTTGATCGCTCCCGGCTTGCCAATGGCCAATGTGCCTACTGGGACGCCGGCCGGCATCTGCACGATCGACAGCAGCGAGTCCATGCCCTTGAGCGAGGCAGACTCCATCGGCACGCCCAGCACTGGGAGCGTCACCTTGGCAGCGATCACGCCCGGCAAATGCGCGGCCCCGCCCGCTCCGGCAATGATCACCTCGATGCCCCGCTTCTCCGTCGTGGCGAGGTATTTCATCAACGCGTCGGTGGCGCGGTGTGCGGAGATCGCCTGGGCTTCCCAAGGGATACCGAGGTCGTCGAGTTTCTGCGCGGCATGGGACATCACGCCCCAATCCGACTGGCTACCCATCAGGATACTGACTAAAGGTTTCTTAACTTTTACTGCCATAAAAAATCAAATTGAACCGTTAAACGGCCAGCGAGTAAACTTGGCCAATCACCAAAAATCAACTCTGCGCTTGGCCAAGTTCAGTGGTCGCGCTTGAGCAGGTAATCGGCGAGCGCCTCCAGTGCGACTGCCTTGCCGTTGAACGGCTTGAGTGCAGCGTAGGCCTTGGTCGTCAGTTTAG
>LWDU01038965.1_pt1 | contig 15252 bp, 15 predicted proteins | sample 727161 | NCBI WGS metagenome assembly LWDU01 (sample SAMN04566230, study PRJNA314399) | hydrothermal vent metagenome | isolation source: deep sea hydrothermal plume seawater | place: Mexico: Gulf of California, Guaymas Basin | collected 2004-07-11 | reverse complement strand
ACCAACAGTGCCGTCTGATTAACGAGAGCACGACCATCTCGGCACGCAGCGCCCACCTTCGACCACCCGTCGAAGCCAGATCGCCCCCACATCCCCAAGCATACTCTTCGGCGCGCCCCGAGCCAAGAGCAGCCCCTAGGCACACGCCATGCAGCCCCTTCCCCGCCGCGCCGGCTCTGTACAGGTTTTGGGGCTCTGCGGACGCATCGGGTTTTCACACTTGCCCGCACGCGCTCCCGGCCTTCAGTCGAACGTCTGCGCGGGCAAGACGAAGGAAATTCGGTTGCCTCGCTCGCTGCCCGGCTGCACGACGAACTCGCCGCCGTGGTCTTCGATGATGCGCAGGCAATCGCGCAGCCCCCCGTGGTCGGCCCCGACGGGGTCCGGAGCGCCTTCGACAAAGGGATCAAAGATGCGGTCGATGAGCTCGGCCTCGAGGCACTCGCCGTCGTCTTCCACCAACACCTCGACGCCGCCCGGGGCGTTGGACACGGTGAGGCGAGCATGCGCTCCCGGAACCGAGCGCGACGACGCCTGGGCGTTGACGAGCAACTGTCGAATCACGTATTCAATTTGGACGTCATCGCAGGAAACCTCGGGCAGATCGTCCCCAAGTGCTTGCTCGACGGAAAACTCAGCGCACAGCCCCGATCGAAAACGCGCCAACCCGCGTTCGACGATCGTTTTCAGTTCTTGAATCCGATTCTCCCCCCGGCCGCCCAGCGCCCGGTTCAAGATCCCGGCGGCCTCTTCGATCTGGCGGCCGTGAAGCGCGCATTCCACCAAGGCCTCGTCCCACTCGGCCGGCGCGCACTCGCCCTCGGTCACCCGGGCCTTCAGCGCCGTAAGGTCGGCACTCAATTCCCTCGCGGCCCGCTGAAGATCGGCCGACGCCTGGCCCATGGCCCCCACCATCACGGCCCCTGCGCTTCCCCCCAACCGCTCGACTTGGGAGACCGGCACCAATCCCTCGCCCCCGCTCAGGCTCGCCCCCGCCTGGGCGGGGCGATCCCCGAAGCGGGCGATATCGTCCAAGCGCTCGGCCAACCCCGACTCGAGTTGTTCGAGCAGCGCAAGCTGCCCGCGCCGGGCGCCACCGATGGCCTCGAGCTGACGCGTGAGATCGACCGCCCGGCCCGCTGCGCCGCCCAAAAGAGTCAGCAGCGCCACGGCGGGCACGAATCCCCAAACCGGCAGGCCAGCGGCCCACATCGCCACGCCCCCGAGCACCGCGCCGAGACCCAGACCCGCCGCCACGCCATGGCGCGGTGTATGGCTCCAGCGCACTTCGAACTCGCAATGCAGCGCACCCCTGAAGGCACACTGGGTTTCGTGCACGGTGCCGGGCAGGAGACCAAAAAGCGTGGGAACGGCTTCGAGCATTCCCTCGCGCATGCCGCACACCGCAGGGCCGAGTTCGGCGGGCCAGACATCCCGGGGATCGAGGCCGTTCGCGCAGGGGTCGAAAGAAATTCTCGCGCAGTCGCGCCCGATGGAAACCGCGCTGTACTGGCCGGCTCCTGTTTCCCGGGCCAGCAGATCGTCGACCCGCCGATACGCCTTTTCGGGAGTGGCCAGTCCGCCATAGCAGAGCGCCAACCCCACACCGCCCGGGGTCATCAGCTTTTGCCCGACCCGGCGCGCCCGACTCGGGCTGAGCGCCGCGGCTTCGAACATGGCCACCAGACGCTTGGGGGCGATCCAGCGGCCGACCTGGTGGATCGCCGGAGCCTCGTCGCCCAAAGCGCGAATGGAGCGAGCCCGAAGGGTGTCTTCGCCCGATTCGGCCAGAACTTCGACCATCGCCACGGCAATCCGGTGACTGGCCGCCAACTGGTCGCGTATCAAACGGGTAAAGGGCATCGTCCTCTATATCGGCAAGTATTCACCGAACAATAGGCCCAGGCACCGAATTCGTCGCGCCTGGGGGGCCTCCAGGCCGTGCCCGCCCCGAACGGGCCCGGGATTTTCAATTTTGTGAGAGGATTCCAGCGTGTGGCAGGATTCCAGCCCCCGGTGGAGGGGGGAGGAGAGGGCCCAGCGTGGCCGACCGCCCGTCCCCGGTCGCGCTCAGTCGTCGATCCGGCCGCGGTCGCGCATGGCGCGGGCGGTCTCGCGTTGGGCGTCCCGGCGCTTGAGTTCCTCGCGCTTGTCGCGAACCCGCCTGCCCCGAACCAGGCCCAGTTCCACCTTGGCCAACCCGTTCTTGAAATACAGGCTCAGCGGCACAACGGTGAGCCCCTTCTCCACCACTCGGCTGCGGATCTTGCGAATCTCCCGGCCGTGCAGGAGCAACCGACGCGAGCGCTGGGGATCGGCGTTCTCCCGGGTGGCCGGCTCATAGGGGCTGATGTGAAGCTTCTCGAGCCAGCACTCCCCCCCGCGCACAACCCCGTAGGCGTCGCCCAGGTTGGCGCGCCCGGCGCGCAGGCTCTTGACCTCGGGGCCGATCAACGCGATCCCCGCCTCAAAAGTGTCGATCACCTCGTACTCGTGCCGCGCACGGCGATTGCGCGCAATATTCTTGATGCCGTCCTCAGCCATGGCGGGCAAGCCTAGCGCCTGGGGCTACTCGGCGGGGATTCCCGCGGCGAGCACGCGGTTGTCGATCAGCCGAACCGTCGCGCCACGACCCTGGGCATCGGGCAAAAATTCCACCGCCAGCGCCAGCAGGCTGGGCCCCACGAGCCGGGCCGGACAGGGCTCCAAGGTGTCGGGGTCGCGAAATTCCGCGTAGTCGAGCCGCGCCAGGGGCGCGGCTTCAATTTCTGCCCGCACCTGGGCGAGCAAAGCCGACCGGTCGGTTTCGCCCCGGGCCACCGCCGCTTCGGCGGCGTCCAGGGACCGCACAAGAGCCAGGGCTTGCCGGCGCGCCTCTGGGCCCAGGTGAACATTGCGGCTGGACAACGCCAAGCCGTCGGGCTCGCGCACCGTGGGGGCGACGACGATTTCCACCCCGAACCCCAGGTCGGCGGCCATGCGGCGGATCACCGCGCATTGCTGAAAATCCTTCTGGCCGAACACCGCCACGTGGGGCCGCGCCGCCAGCAAGAGCTTGGCGACCACTGTCGTGACCCCGCGAAAATGCCCCGGCCGGCTGGCCCCGCAAAGGCAATCGGTCAAGCCTTCGACCTCCACCCAGGTCTTTGCGCCTTCGGGATAGAGTTCGTCGGCGCTCGGGCAGAAGACCAAGTCCACCCCGTGCTGGGCGGCCAGGGCCAGGTCCCGCTCGATATCCACCGGGTAGCCCGCGAAATCCTTGGGGTCGTTGAATTGGGTCGGGTTGACGAAGATCGACATCCAAACGCAATCGGCCTGTTTGCGGGCCTCGTCCAGCAACGAAAGATGGCCCGAATGAAGGGCTCCCATGGTGGGCACCAAGGCGATCCGGCGGCCCGCACAACGCTCGCGGTCCGCCCGAGCCTGCAGGGCCTGCACGGTGGTGACAACCGGGGGAGTCGGCATCAAGGCAAGAAAGGACGCCGGGCCACTAACGGTACGAGTGCATGGAGTCAGGGAATTTTCGGTTCACGACTTCCTCGGCGAACGCCCGCGCCGCTTCCTCCGCCAGGGCGCCCAGTGGCGCGTACTGCTTGACAAAACTCGGCGGCGAATCGCCCAATCCCAGCAAATCGTGCATCACCAGGACTTGGCCGTCGCAGTCCGGACCCGCGCCGATCCCGATGGTGGGAATCCGCAGGGTTTGGCTGATCTCTCGGCCCAGATCGGCGGGAATGCCTTCGAGGACCACCGCAAAGGCTCCGGCTTCCTGAACCGCTAGGGCGTCCTCGATCACTCGGGCCCGCCCGGATTCGCCCCGGCCCTGGACCCGGTAGCCCCCCATGGCGTTGACCGATTGCGGGGTCAAACCGACGTGGCCCATCACGGGCACCTGGGCTCGGACAATGCGCTCGATGCTCTCGGCCACCAGCGCGCCGCCCTCGAGTTTCACCGCATGGGCGCCCGATTCTTTGACGAAGCGGATCGCGCTGCGCACGGCATCCTCGGGCCCGACCTGGTAACTCCCAAAGGGCATATCGGCCACCACCATGGAGCGCCGGGCGCCCCGGACCACTAGCCGGGTGTGGTAGATGACCTCATCGAGGGTCACGGGGAGGGTCGTGTCAAAACCCTGGACCACGTTGCCCAGCGAGTCGCCCACCAGCAGGAGATCGATGCCCGCCGAGTCAAAGATGCGCGCGAAGGTGAAATCGTACGCGGTGAGCATGGTGAAGGGCTCGCCCTTGCGTTTGCGTTGGGCGAGGGAGCGCACGGTGATCCGATGCTCTCGGTGTGCTGAAGCGGTGACCGTCGACATGACAGGGTGCCTCCAACCTGGGAGCCCGGTGTCTATTTTCCTTCGTGCTCTGGCACCGGCTTTCGCGTCGGCTCAAAGCTTGACTGCACCCACGAGCGATCGGAAAACAAAAAAGCGCCTCCCTAAAAATCCGGGGGCGCTGGGGCAAGATCGGGCAGGCACACTCGCGACAAATTCCGCACCGGGGGCCTTGGGCCGCCGCGCGAATTCAGGCCGTCCGATCTCCCCTTCAACCCCCGTCCCGGTCCCTCTTCCCACGCGGCCCAGGCGTATCGCCCTGTCGGTGGCGGCGCCCATGGGCGCCGGGGATCCAAGCGTTTTCGGAGTAGTGGAGAGGCCTCTCTCAAATCTTCCGGGCCACGGGCACCCGGGCGGGTTTCTTTGGTTCGGGCGGTTCCTCGATAGGGCCCGCGCCTTGCGGTACCCCTCGACCCGGCCAGTTTCGCCCGAGGCGAAAGGGGCGTCAAGCAAAACCGGGTTTAATCCCCTTGGGGATCGAGAAAAGCCCGAACCGCGGGCGGGAGGTGCCGCTCTTCGATGAGATCTGCCGCGTGGCTGCGTAAAGCCATCGCCAGGGTCTCAAGCTGGATGGGAACCGAGTCCGAAGCCGCCAGCACCACCCAGAGTTCTCCCCGGACTTTGCAGACGCCGCTGGCCAGCGGGGGCAAGTCCTCGCCGAGCCTCGCGCCCCCTCCCGCGCGAACCTTCATACCCGCCTCGTTGGCGAGTTCGAAAAGCGTTTCGAGGATCTGCGACTCGTCCATCCCCGAACGGTGCACTCTGAGCCCCCTTTGCGCAACTGCGCTCAGGTCAGAGCCCGAGCCAGCGCGAGCAGCCGGGCCGGTTCGACGCGCTCGGCGCGATCCTGAGGGTCGATGCCCGCCGCGGCCAACGCCGCGCCAATGGTCTCGCGATCGCCCCCCGCCAGGCCGCTTCCGGCTCGCAGGGAATTGATCACGGTCTTGCGTCGCTGGGCAAAGACCGCCCTCAACACGCTCTCCACCCCGCCGAGTTCTCCGGGTTCGAGCAGCGGGGTCCGCCGCGGCCAAACCCGCAGAAAACTCGAGTGCACGTCGGGAGCGGGAAAGAAGCTGCCCGGCGCGAGTTCCTGCTGGACCTGGGCATCGACGGTCAGGTGGTGGAGAACGGCCAGCGATCCATAATCTTTACTCCCGGTCGTCGCAACGATCCGCGCCGCGACCTCGCGTTGCAACATCACCGACCAATCCGCCAACTCGCCGCGAAGGTCGAGTAACCGGCGCAGCAAGGGAGTTGCCGCCGAGTAGGGCAAATTGGCCACCACCCGCACCGGCGTGGCCTGATCGCGGACAAGTTCGCCGAGATCCAGGCGCAGGGCATCGGCGTGGATCAACTCGACTCCGGCGGGCAAGAGCGATTCCTCGCGCAGCGCGGCCACCAGCCCCGAATCGATCTCGATGCTCACAACCCGACGCGCCCGGCGCGCCAACGCGCGGGTCAGAACCCCGAGCCCGGTTCCGATTTCGATCACCAGATCGTCGGCCCCCACCCCAGCCAGTCCCGCAAGCCGGTCGGCCAGACCCTCATCGGTCAGAAAATTCTGACCCAGCTCCCGGCGCAGGTAGAGACCGCGTCGCTTCAAGATCGCGCGCATTCCTTCGCCCCGGGATTCGCTCACACCGACTCGCCGCGCCAAGGTGTCTGGCCCACGGGAACCCGGGAGAAGGCACTCAAACCCAGGCCATCGGATTCACCCCGACCGAGCAGGCGCGCGCCCGCTGCGGCAATCATCACCGCGTTGTCGGTACACAATTCCGGGGGCGGGAAGCTGACCGCAAAGCCGTCGCGATCGCCCGTCGCCGCCAGGTCGGCGCGAAGTCTGCGGTTGGCCGCCACGCCGCCGACCACGGCGACCTGGTCCAGGCCCTCGCTCCGCAAAGCACGCCGGACGCGGACCCGCAACGATTCCACCGCGGCAGCCTCGAAAGAAGCGGCCACATCGGCCACGTCGGCCGTGCTCATCTTGGCGAGGCCACCCCGACGGCCCACTTCAAGGGCCACGGCGGTCTTCAATCCGCTGTAGGAAAAATCCAGTCCCCTCTTCTTGGCCATGGGCCGGGGGAAATTCACCGCCTGGGGGTCTCCGCTCTGGGCCGACCGGGAAACCGCCGGGCCTCCTGGAAAGCCCAGTCCCAGAAGCTTTGCCACTTTGTCGAAAGCCTCCCCGACCGCGTCGTCCAAAGTCTGGCCGAGCAGGCGAGGCTCCGCTTCGGCTTCAACGCGGTAGAGCGCCGTATGTCCACCCGAAACCACGAGGCCCAAATAAGGCGCCGCAAGGCCCGGATCGGCCAATTCAGCGGCCGCCAAATGACCCGCCAAATGATGGACCGCCACAAGGGGGCAACCCGCCCGGTAGGCCAGGGCTTTGGCGAACGAAAGCCCGACCAGCAGCGAGCCCACGAGTCCCGGGCCGGCGGTCACCGCGATCCCATCCAGGGATTCGAGGCCAACGCCGGCATCCGCCAGCGCCGCCTCGGCGACCGCCGAAACCACACGGGCATGATCCCGGGAGGCCAGTTCGGGCACGACGCCCCCATAGGGGGCGTGCACGTCGTTCTGACTCGAGACCACGCTGGAAAGCACCTGACGACCCGAGCGCACGACCGCCGCCGCCATCTCGTCGCAGGAACTTTCGATTCCGAGCACTTGCTCGGCAATGGACGCGGCGCGCCCCACACCGCCCTCCCCGTCTATGCGTTTCGTCGTTCGAACTGCTCCTGCTCGGATTTGCAGTCGATGCAAAGCTCGGCCACCGGGCGCGCCTGAATGCGCTTGAGCGAAATCTGCTCGCCGCAGGACTCGCACTCGCCGTAGATGCCGTCGGTAATCTTCTGCAACGCCTGATTGATCTTGCTGATCAAGCCACGCTCGCGCTCGCGCAAGCGGCCCTGAAATGCAAGGTTCATCTCCGATGACGCCGTATCGATTTCGTCGGGAAAATCGTCGGGATCCAAGTGAATATCGCCCGCGAGCGTTTTGCGCGCGTTATGAAAGAGCTCGTCCCGCTGCCCCTCAAGGAGCTTCTTGAATTTTTCCATGTCGCGTTTCTTCAACGCTTAACCCTCTCAGAATGAGTTCGTTTGAGCGATTTCGCCAAAGTGGCCGGGCACGCCTTTTTAGCCCCCCACCAATCCATCGGGGGTTCTCCCCCCGACCCGCTTATCCTGTGCCCAGAGCCGAAAGCTGCTTCTGCGCCTCTTTCGCCCGGGCCGAATCGGGGTAGTCGGTGAGCACTTGTTCGAAAACGGTTCTCGCTGCATCGTGAAAACCCGGCCCAAGCTTGAGCAGGGATTCGCCTTGCCGGTAGAGCGCATCCGCGGCTTTGTTTCCCGCCGGGTAAACGCGTACCACATCATTGAAACGCAAGACCGCAACCCGGTAATCGCCCTGCTTAAAGTGGCAGTCCGCCAGCCAATAAGCCCCATCATCGGCGTGGGAAGAAGCCGGGTAGATCTGTAAAAATTTCCGAAAGCGATCGATGCAGAGTTTGTGATCGTCTCCCCGCCAGGCATCAAGAGCCCTCTGGTAGGCGACCAATTCTTCCGAACTCACGCCCGCGGCATCGGGGGCGAAGGCTTCTTCGGCGCTTTCCTCCGGGCTGGCCTCTTCGAGGCCGCGTGACGCCAACTGGCTGCGTGCCGCGCGCGCTTCTTTCAGCGCCCGGTCGGCCTTCTTCTCGGCCACATCGAGGCGACCGACGAGTTTCGACTGCTCCTGCCGCAAGGTATCCATTCGAGCCGAGAGCTGGGCGAGTTGCTTGGAAGGATTCGACCGGTTCTGACTGCGCCGGGTGTCCTCCATCACGCGCTCTTCAAGCTTGCGGAAATCACCCTGAGTCGCACAGCCTGAGACAAACAGAAGCATCAATAATCCGGCCGAGGAAATCCGAAAGAGATCTCCCCACACCGCGCTTCTCCTGTTTTCCCCACGCCTCATCGCGCTCTGCCCACGACGTCCAACGCACCTTTCCATTGGCCTTACCCCCCTTAGCGACTCGGCAGTCTAGCGCGGGATTCAGCGAGCGAAGGGTCCCCACGCCGGTTGAAGATTTTCGCCCTGCTGGCGGGTCAACCGGCGCAAATTCTGGCCGTCGACATCCACGATATAGAGGTCGGAATGGCCCCGCCGCATGGAACTGAAAGCGATTTTCCGGCTGTCGGGGGACCACGTCGCCGCCTCGTCGCTGCGTGGATGCGAGACGATGGGTAGGTTGACCTCGCCACTGGGATCGATGAGCCAGAGGTCGAACTGGCCGCCAATCCGGGTCTCGTAGACGATCCAGCGGCCGTCGGGCGACCAAGCGGGGCCGGTGTTGTAGCTGCCGTTAAAGGTCAGCCGACGAACCCCGGTGCCATCCGAGCCCATGATGTAGAGCTGCGGAGACCCCGAGCGATCGGAGACGAAGGCGATTTGCTCGCCATCGGGCGACCACGAGGGGGCGATATTGATACTCCCTCCCCGGGTCAGCCGACGCAGGTTGCGACCGTTCCGATCCACGCGATAAATCGCCGTCGCACCGCCAAGGCTCGAAACAAGCGCGAGCGAGCGACCCGACGGGTCAAAAACCCCTCTATATTTGGGCTGCTTCGGGAGAATTCCGCCGAGGATGGATCCGGGCTTGTACTCGCCTCTCGAGGTCAGGTAGAGCCGTGGCGTCGCCCGGTCACCGTAGGAGGTATAGAGGATGGCCCCGCCATCGGGGGTCCAGTCGGGAAAGGCCTTGATGCTCTGGCCCCTCGTGGCCATCCGCTGACGGCCTCCGTCGGCGTCCATCGCGTAGACCTCCCGGGCTCCGCTCCGGTCCGAGATGAAAGCGATTTCGGTGCCCGCGACTCCCGGAGTCCCAGTAAAGGCAGCCACCACCTGATCGGCCAAGAGCTTGGCCAGGCGGAGCCGATCGGAGTGCGATCGCTTCAATTCCCCCCGGGCCAGGGAACGGCAGCGCGCCGTGTCCCACACCTGGTATTCCACCACGAGTTCGGTTGCCGAACTCGTGATGCGACCTTCGACCAGCGCGTCGGCGCCCCCTTGAATCCAGTCCGAACAGTCGTTGCGCCGCCCATCGGTCAATTCTTGAGTCGTCAGGGGACCGAGAAAAGCGTCATCGGGCAGGGGCAGAAGAACGCCGGAGAACACCATGCCCTGCTCGATCTCCCGGCGAAAAGCCACCGCGCGCCCGGGCTCGGCGGGCGCGGCACGGTCCTCAAAGACCTGAACCGCCGCACGAAAGGCCCGGCCTTCGCCGGGGGTGATCACGATTGCGGGACCCGACGGTTCGGCTGCCCGGGCTTGAAGCCCCAACCCCGCGAGACCGGCCAGAACGAACATTGCGAACGTAAAGAAGAGCGAAAGCGTCCCTTGCATGGTTTCTACTCCTCGGGGCTGAAGATCAGGGTCCGTCGACCGGCTTTGGGGGGCGGGGGCAGCGGGCTCGAGCGAATCAACGCGCGAATCGCGTTGTCGTCGTAAAAGGGGTTGCCCGAGGAAGTCACCAGTTCCGGACGGCCGAGCACTCGACCGTCCGCAGCCACATCGATGACCAACTCGGCAGCGAGGGCACGGTTGCGAAACTCGGGGGGCGTAATCCAAACCGCGCGAACGTGGCGCTTCACGGCCCGATGCCAAGCCAGCAGTTCCGGAGCGACCTTGACCCCCGGTGACGAACGGGCAGCCGCGCGGGCCGAGGCCGGCGGGGCTGCAGCCGGGACCGGAGGGACAATCGCCGGCGCCGAGTCGGCCGTTTCCGCCCGCAACTGGGCCAAAGCGTCCTCATAGGCGAGTTCTTTCGGGCGCGGGCGGCGCTGGAGCCTGGGCTCGGGCTTGGGTTTGGGCTTGGGTTTCGGTTTGGCCACGGCCGGCGGAGCCTGCTTGGGCAGAATCTTTACCCTCGGTTTCGGCGGCGGGGCGATCACGGGCTCGGGTTTTCGGGCGGGAGAGGGTGGCGAAGGCGGAGCAGGCGGCGAGGAAGGAAACGCCGCAACGAGATCCACGGTCAATGCGGGCGGAATCCGGAACCGCGGCGGACCCGGCGTGAGCATCAATCCCAGAATGAGAAGGAGATGCCCCAGCGCCGAGAAGATCAGCAGCCGTCGCAAGGGCGGGGACCCCTGCGCGCGCTGCCCCTGAAACGAATGAATGGCTCCCTGCATCGCTGCCTTTCAGCCCCCCCGCTCCGATCCCCCGGCGATTCCATCGTGTGGAATCGGGCGAAAGGAGTTCGAATCCTTCTTCAGACCCAGTTCGGACCCTTCGAACCAGACCCTTCGAACCGCTTGCGACGGGGTCAGCCCTCGGGCTCGGTCACGATTCCCAATTTTGTCGAACCCGCTCGCCGCGCCGCCGCCATCGCGTGAACCACCACTCCGTAGGGTGCTTGCTTGTCGGCCCGCAAGAAAATTTCCTTGGATGCCCGGGCCTCGAAGACCGCTTCGAGTCGCTTCTGCAATTCGGCCTTGGGAACCGCCTTCCGGCCCAAGAAATACCGGCCCTCCACATCCACGGAAAGGATCAGGGGGGCGTCGCTCACCCGCAGCGCCTGGGTATTGGTCTCGGGCAAATTCACGTTCATGCCCTGCTGCATCAGGGGCGCGGTGGCGATGAAAATCACCAGCAAAACCAGCATCACATCCACGAATGGCGTGACGTTGATTTCCGCGTGGGGCCGTCGGCGCTGAGTCAAATGCTCTTCCAGCATGGGCTACTCGGCCGCCTCCCCAACCTGCGGGGCTCCCCGCGCATCCAGCCGGACGAAATCCTCGATAAGCTCGCGGGCGAAGAGCCCGGTCAGCGCGTTGTTCTCTTCAATCCGAGCAATGAAGACGTTGTAGGCCACGCTGGCGGGAATGGCCGCGAGCAGCCCCACTGCGGTGGCGATCAGCGCCTCGGCCATCCCCGGGCCCACCACGGCCAAGCTCGCATTCCCTGCCGCCCCAATGCCCTGGAAGGTGTTGATGATCCCCACCACGGTGCCGAAGAGCCCGACGAACGGGGCCGAACTCCCCACGGTAGCGAGGAACGTGAGGCCTCTTTCGGCGTGCTGCCGCTCGCTTCGCGCCGCCCACTGAATAGTACGCGAGAGCTTCCGAGCGTGAGCCGACGCCAACTCCGGGGTCAGCTTCTGATCTTCGGACTGGGCTCCCCGCTGCATGACTTCGCACCCCGATAGAAATATCACGGCCAGCGAACTCCGCCCGAGTTCTCGGGCCGCCTCAAAAACCACCTCCAGGGTGTCGTGCCGATACGCCTCGAGGAAGGCCTCGGTGTCTTCGGCGCCGCCGCGCAGGGCGCGCCACTTGTAGGCAATCAGCGCCCAGGAGAAGACCGAGGCGCCTAAAAGAACCAGAAGCACGAGTTTGACGATGAGACCGGCTTGCGAAACCAGATCCAGAAACTCTCCGCCCACTTTGCCACCCCCCCGTTCAATCGACTCGCCTCAGCACTGCCTGGCGGGGATCCGATTCGGGCCCGCCGCTCTTTCCCAGTCCCCCGTCCCCAAGGACCCTCTCCGCGATCAACCGCTCCCCAGCCAACCACTGCCTCAATCCACCGATGGGTCTGGCCGGATTGTCTGGGCTCCCTACCCTCCCCGCAACGGCGCCGGGCCCGCCGTTTGTCTTCCGCTTCGCACTCGCCGCCCGACGGCAGTTGGGGGAGCACCGCCGCCCGAAACAAAAAAGCCCCTCCGACAGCCAATCCTGAACGCCGGGGGGACGATGGAATGAGTTTAGAGAAGCGTCAGACGTGCATCAACCGGTGGCGGGACAGGTCCCTCACCGAGTTCGGACTTTGCGACCAACCAGGGAGCCTCGAGAAATGAAGATCAGCGTAAAGACCGGTGAAATTACCGCCGCCGCCACGGATTTGTTGGCCATTCCGGTATTCAGTGCGAACCCAAAGGCAGCGTCCCCGGCGACCGGAACGAACCCGCGATTGCCCACGGGTGTCGCCGGGCTGGATCGAGGCTGGGGGGGGGTCATCCAACGAGTCCTGAAAAGCGGCGACTTCCGCGGCCGTCCCGATGAGCGTCTGGTCGTCTACCCGGCCAACACCGGGGGCAAAACGGCTCCCGCGCGGGTACTGCTCATCGGCTTGGGGGCCAGTGCAAATCTTGACGTCGAGGCGATGCGGCGCCTGGGAGGCGGCGCGGCTTCCGAAGCGCGAGAACGCAAGCTCGGCCGACTCGCGATTCTCGCGCCGCGTGCACGCGGACTGCGCGCGGAAGACTGCGCGGCGGCACTCGCCGAGGGCGCGGTTCTCGGCGCCTACCGCTACGAGCGCTTCAAAACCACGAACGCCGGACGCGGCGGTCGAGCCCGAAAGTCTCAGGCCCCGACCACCACCCTGCTCTTCCCTCGCGCCGAAAACCTCGGCGACCTGCGTCGGCGCGCGAAAGAAGCCACCCTCGGCGCCGAATGCCAGAACCTGGCCCGGGATCTCTCCAACGCGCCGGGGAACGAACTCCCCCCGGCTGGCCTGACTCGAGAGGCGCGCCGGGTCGCGCGGGAAACCGGATTGACCTGTCGGGTCATTCGCGGGGCGGAACTCGAGCGCGGCGGTTTCTCGGCGCTTCTCGCCGTGGGCTCGGGAAGCACGAACCCGCCGCAGTTGATCGTTCTCGAGCATCGGGGAGCCTCGAGCAAGAAGAAAGGCGGTCCGCTCTGCCTGGTCGGCAAGGGAATCACCTTCGACTCGGGGGGGATCTCGCTCAAGCCATCGGGTGGCATGGAGGACATGAAGCACGACATGTCGGGAGCCGCAGCGGTGATTGGCACCCTGCGCGCTGCGGCGCTTCTCAAATTGCCCGCCCACGTGGTCGGGATTATCGCCGCGGCAGAAAACATGCCCAGCGGGACCGCCTATCGTCCCGGCGACGTCGTCAAGAGCCGCGCGGGCAAAACCATCGAGGTGACCAATACCGATGCCGAGGGCCGGGTCGTTCTTGCCGATGCCTTGGACTATGCGGTCAAGCATTTCGCCCCGGTTGCGATGATCGACCTCGCCACCCTGACCGGCGCGGCGATGATTGCCTTTGGACCCTGGGCCACCGGCGCCATGGGGAATAACGAGAAACTCGTGCAGGAAATCCAGCGCGCGGGGGAAATCAGTTCCGAGCGCATGTGTCCCCTGCCCCTCCTCCCCGAGCACCGCCGGGAGATGCGGAGCAACATCGCCGACCTCAAGAACTCGGGGAGCCGGGAAGGCGGCGTGTCTACCGCCGGTGCCTTTCTTCAGGAATTCGTCGGCGAGACCCCGTGGGCGCACCTCGATATCGCCGGGACCGGCTGGACGAACCGGCGCAGCCCCTACCATCGCCACGGGGCCACGGGGGTCGGTGTGCGCATGCTCGTCGCCTGGATCCGGGGCCGGGTGCAACAAAACGTATGATTGACTGCCCTCCCCGCCGGGCCTAGTCTCGGCGCCGCATCGGGCGCTTTTACGACCCTTCGCCCCCTAAGGAGAGAACTCCATGAACTCCCATCTCACCGCCCTGCTCGTCGGACTTTCAATGGCATTTCTTGCCACCGCGAGCAACGCCTCCGCTGGCGATCCGGCGGCCGGCGCAATTATCTTCAACGCCAACTGCTCCTCGTGCCACGGTGTCTCGGGCAAGGGCGATGGCCCTGTCGGTGCAGTGCTGGTACCCCCGCCCCGTGACTTCACCGTGGGGGAGTTCGTTTTTGACCCCAACGGCAACGGTGTCAATGGCGAGGACGAGGATCTGCAGATGGTCATCAAGAACGGCGCAATGAAGTTCGGCGGATCGCCCCTGATGGCGCCGTGGCCGACTTTGACCGACGACCAGATCGCCGACATCATCGCGCACATCCGCTCCCTCAAAGTCGAAGGCGCGGCCGAAGCCGCACCCGAAGCCGCACCCGCCGACTAAACACCCGAGCAAACCGAAAAGTCTCGGACTGCCTGAAGGGTCGCCGCTTTTCCCTCGACCGGGGAGAGCGATGCACAGAGTCCTCGAGAACCCTGAGAAGTTTGAGAAGCGCCGAGCGAGGCGGCCCCCTTCCGGGGCCGCCTCGCTTGTTTGCTAGACTCACTGCGTTTTTCCAAAGATGAGCTATCGCTAGAACGCTGGGAGCCCGGGGAATTTTCCCCTCGACGATTTCTGCGTTCCGAGGATCGAACGTGAGCGGCAAGGAACCCGAAGTACTCCCGCCGATCGAAACGGATGCACCCGACGGTCCGAAGTCCGCCGATTCCGAGGAATCGGGCGAACTGGTTTCGAACTTTCTCGCGGACGGTTCTCAGATTTTCGAAAAAGAGTCGGCGCCCGTCCCGATTCCCCTGGACGCGATACAGCCGGACGATGATTCGGCCTCGCTCCCCAGCGCCCCGGGGCAGGTCTCAAGCCTTTCCTACTACATGGCCCAACTCTCCGATCACGCGCCTATCAGCCGGGAAGAAGAACATGCGCTGGCCGTGCGCTGGGTCGAGGACGGCGACGTCAGCGCCGCCCGCAAACTCGTGGTCTCAAACCTGCGCTTGGTCGTTAAAATTGCAATGGAGTACCGCCGTGCCTGGACGAATAGCCTGGACCTCATCCAGGAGGGCAATGTCGGCCTGATGGAAGCGGTGCAGCGCTATGACCCCTACCAAGGCGTAAAGCTGTCGTCGTACGCAGTTTATTGGATCCGCGCCTATATCCTCAAGTACATCCTCGACAACATGCGCAGCGTTCGCCTGGGAACGACCCGAGCTTCGCGCAAGCTTTTCTTCCAACTCAACAAGGAGCGCGCACGCCTGGAGCGCGAGGGCTTCGAAGTCGAGCCCAAACTTATCGCCGAACGACTCGATGTCTCCGAGGAAGACGTCATCGAAATGGAAAATCGGCTCTCGCGTCCCGATACCTATCTCGATGCCCCGGCGCGCCGGGAAGACAGCCA
>LWDU01038492.1_pt1 | contig 15252 bp, 12 predicted proteins | sample 727161 | NCBI WGS metagenome assembly LWDU01 (sample SAMN04566230, study PRJNA314399) | hydrothermal vent metagenome | isolation source: deep sea hydrothermal plume seawater | place: Mexico: Gulf of California, Guaymas Basin | collected 2004-07-11 | reverse complement strand
CGTGCTCGCCACCTCAGCGCATGCGGCCTCGGAATTCGTCGGCTGCCCCGAGGCGCGCATCCCGCTGGCGGAAGCCACGGTTTATCTCGCCACTGCGCACAAGAGTAACAGTGCCTACGTCGCCATCGATGCCGCGCTGGAAGAAGTGAAAACCGGCCGCACGATTCCGATTCCCAAACATCTGCGCGATTCGCATTACCAAGGCGCGGAACAACTCGGCCACGGTGAAGATTACAAATACGCGCACAATTATGACGGCCACTTTGTGGCGCAGGATTACTTGGGCGTGGACAAAGTTTTTTACGAGCCGACGGAAGAAGGCGTGGAACAAAAAATCAAGGCCCGCGTCCTGCACTGGCGCTCGTATTAAAGATGAAAAGTCCGCCGTGCGCGCGGAGATGAGCGCCTTCCGCATTCGCCCCGCAGAACGCGCGGCGGCTTCGGTGGCGATCTGTGAGCGCCTGCGCGCGCGCGAGGAATTTTGCTCAGCCAACACGGTGCTGCTTTACGCGCCGTTGCCGGATGAACTGGATGTGCTGCCGCTGATGAGCGATGGCAAGCGGTTTTGTTTCCCGCGCTATCAGGCGGATCGCGTTTATGCGGCGGCTTGGGTGGAGAGTGTTGAGGCGCTGGTGGCGGGGAAGTTTGGAATCCTGGAGCCCCCTGCCGAGGCGCTGGAAATTCCCGCGCATGAAGTGGATTTGGTGATTGTGCCGGGCCTCGCTTTTGGGAAGGGCTGCCACCGGTTGGGGCGCGGGCGCGGGTTTTATGACCGGTGGTTAAGGGAGTTGGCCGGGCACAAAATCGGCGTGGGCTACGACCATCAACTTATCGAAACCGTGCCGCGCGAAGAACACGACGTNNNNAACTGGATCGGTGGCGGGGGTGGGTTCCGGTGTGGACGGGGCGGGTTTTGGAACCGGAACGGGAACGGGTGCCGGGGTTTGGATGGGGTCGGTAATTTTTCCGGCTTGTTGGGCGGGGCGTGGAGGCAAGGGCTTGGAAAGAGAGACAGGCCGCTTCATGAGCCCCTTTTTGATTTCATCAGGCGTCATTCCGATTTCTTCAAACGGCTTAAGACTGGCTTCCGTCTTGGCCAAAGCGGCGGTGTGTTCCTCGATTCGGGTTAAATGATCAGTCACCTGAGCCTCTAGCGAAGAATTTTTTGCTTCCGAGGCGGCCAGTTCGCTAGCCTTACCGGCTGCCTCCAGTTTGAGGGCGTCCAGTTCCATCTGAAGTTTTTCGGCGGCTTCGCCAGCCCCGTCCGCTTGAGTTGAGAGCTTGGATTCTGCGGCTGAAATTTTGACCTGCAAAAGTTCATTTTCAGATTCCAGACGGGCCGTGGCCGACTCATTGTCTGTCAGTGATTTTTTAGCGGCAGCCAGTTCGCGGTCGGCATCTTTTCGTTTTTCAGCGAGGCCGGAAATGAGTTCAGCGTGCGTGGCAATGGTGTTGTCTTTGTCGGCGATTAGTTTTTTGTTCACTTTCTGATCGAGGAACAAATAAACGCTGGCACCAATGGAGGCAAGCAGCAGAACAATTAAAGTGAGAATGGCGGTTCTTTTCATTTTACTTAAATTTGATCAGGTCGTCATTTACTTGGAACTGTGCTCCGGTAGGCACCCCCAACCCCTCAGAACGCTGGGCGATAGAGAGGCCGGTGTTGGTGCCGCTCAGGCGGGTCACTTCAATTCGGCCAATTAGCGTGTTGTTCCGGAACACATTGTACTGATCGCCAATCTTAAACCCTTGCGCAGACCCACGGTTTAAAATCATAGAACCCGTTCGGGGATCCACATTTACAATTTTGCCCACCTTGCCGCCGGTTCCCACTGTGGGCTTTTTGGGGCCTTTAGGTTTCTTCGGGGCCTTGAGATTCGCGAGCTTTGTTTTGAGATCTGCGATTTCTGTTTCTGCACTACGCAGGTTGTCTTGCGCGAGCGTGGCTTCGTTGGCTGTGGTTTGCAGGGTATCGCGCTCGGCGGTCAACGCCAGCATATCGGAACTCAGTTTGGAATTCTCCGTTTGCAGAGTTGATAATTGGCCGCCCGTGGAGTTTGCGTTCAGTGTTGCCGTGTCCAAGTCTCTTTTACTACTGACCGCTTCCTGCGTTTTTATGGAAAGGTCGCCAACCAGCTTCTTCTTCTCGTCTTCCAGCTTGGTCATTTTTCCTACGGCGGCGGTGGCTTTGGTTTCAGCGGTTTTGGCTTTTTCGACGAGTTCGGATGCCTGGCCGGATTTGGTGATGCCAAAGAAGATGCCCGCGCCGCCGGCGAGGATGTTCAAACCGAGAATGATTTTTGTAAGATTAGCCATAATGCGTTCCTCTGCTTCACAAATAGACCACCAAAATGCCAATCTGTCAATGCGGGCATGAGGAAAACCGCCTAATTTTCAGGCAGCTTTGGCGGGCTTGGCGGCACCGTTGGAAGAAGCGGCACGGGGCCGATGGGGTCCAATGGTGGTTTTTCGCCCATCAGTTCGCCGCGTTTTTTCAACAGGCCGGAAAGAGTGTAGCCCGGGACAAGAAAAGTCCAATGCTCGCCGGAAAATGTTTGGTGAAGGGCCAGGCGGGTTTTGAGTTCGTTCTGTTGGTTTTCCCATTCGGTATCGAGGTTGGCCTTGTCTTCGGGTTTTTCGTCTTTGGAGGGCACGCGCTTTTCGGGCAGATCGACTTTGACGCTAAGTTTCACTGGGAACTCTCCGTCGGCATTGGGGTCGCCGAGGGTGAGGGTGTAGGTGAAATGATCTTCGGTGCCGAGCGTGATGCGGGTGGCGTTGGTGCTGAGGTTGGCGGCGTCGCCGGTGAGCACGTCATTAAAGGTGGGCGACTGCAGCGGTTGGCCGAAAGGACCGAGTTTGTTTTGATCCAACGCCTCGCCTTCGCGTGCCGCCACGAGTGTCCAATTGGTGGCGGTGTTTTCGCGGGCGAGCTTCCAGGAGTTGGTGGTCTCGGTTCCGCTGTAATCCACTGCGAGGGTGAGCACGTTTTTTATGTCAAAAAAATCAGTGCGGTTAATCCAGTCGGCGGGAGCAGCGTTGGCGTTGCTAAAGGTTTGGTCCACCACCGCGGCGTTGGCGGGTTTGGCGTCGAGCATTACAAAGCGGCGATCCGGAAAATTGCCGCCATCGAAAGCCGATGTGTTCCCTTCCCCGCCCGGTGCGCTCAACTCCTTGCCGAGATGAACGATCTTGATGGATTTGCCATCCGCCGCGAAAAACTCAATCCGGGTCGCCGCCGTCTCGCCCGTGCCGGGCTCGCTGAGGTGCAGCCGGCCCAATTGGCTTTTGCCCGCGGGCACGCGCCGCAAAATTTTCATGGCCATCAGGTTTTTTATCAAACCCTCGATGCGATCAGTATCCGCCGGATAACCGCCGCGTTGGGCGACCGTCCACTTTCCATCGAGTTTCTCCACGCGCAACGAGGTGGTTTCTTTGCCTTCACTAGTGGTGAGAGTGATGGCGGCGATGTGGGCGATCTCCAGTGCGGCCAGAGGCTCGTCCCCCACGCCGTCGTTATTGGATGAGGCGGAATCATCGCCGGGGCTGAAAATCAAGTAGCCGGCGAGTGTGGCAACCAGCAGGGCGACCATCGTGATGAGTTGTTTGCTTTTCATTATTAGGCGGCGGTAGGGCGATGCCGGGTGAATGCGACGAACAACCCGAAGAGCGCCACGAGTGCGGGCATGATGAGGATGTTGGCCCATTTGATGCGAAACTTCAGCGCGTTGATTTCCTCGCGCAGTTCGCGTTTCTTTTCGCGAATGGTCTTGCGCGCCTTGTCTTGCGCGGCTTCCTCAGCGGCTTGGCTGTCCTCCAGCTTTTTGATGTCCGTTTGGCTGACTTGGAGTTGGCCGCCGCCGGCAGCTAATAGCTGGCGAATCTGTTCGTTGAGATTGTCCTTTACCTCCTGTACTTTTTTGTCGGCTTCATCGAGTTCTTTCTCAAGTTGATCAATATCGTTTTGCACGCGGCGCGTGGCTTTCTCGAGCATTCGGTCGAGCAACTCCAGCGGGCGATCGCGTTGCGATTGGCTGCGCACGCGGATGAGGTCGTCATCGCCAGTCAAATAATCGGCGAGGTTCATCACGAACGCAAAGTTGCTGTTGCGGAATCCGACGAACTGCCCGAAGGCATCCTGCATCGGTTGGGCGGCCAATTGGTCGTTCAATAAATCAACATCCCCCACCAGCACCACCACCGGTGAAATGTCTTTGCGAACGACTTTGAGGGCGTTGTCCTTGGGCGCAGTGGCGTTGGCGTCCGCGGGCGGCACAGCTTCGGGGTCGCCTTTCGGAAAAGCGGTTTGAAATGCGCCGGTGAGTTTCACCGCCAACACGCTGGACTTGCCGCTGCCCTTGAAAGTGCGCGCAATTTTTTCCTGCGCGGCGGAGAAGCGCGGCAAGGGCAACACCGCCGTGGCGTTGGTTGCCGTGCCGGCGGAAGTTTTGGTGTTGAGCCGCATCGCGTTGGTGGAGGTGTTGAATAGGTTAACCTGCACGAGCCCTTTGTCCACCGCCTTGCCGGTGAAGGCGCCGGCGTGCAGTACGCTGACGGTGCCCAAATCCTGCGTGACGATTTCGGATTGGCTGTGACTTTTGCCGGGCAGCTCCACCCAAGTGGGCCACACTTCCGACCCGCGCGGATCCCGCCGAAACGGGCTGTCCATATCGGCCAACACGTGTTGGTCATCAAAATACAAACCCCACGCGGGAAGCAATTTGCTCAGCGTGGAGGAACTTTCCGAAGGACCAAAGCCGCCCATCGGGCCGGCGGAAAATCCATAAAAAGGGTCGAGAAAGGCAACCAGTTTTCCGCCGTTCAGCACATATTGATCGATGGCGAACTGAGCGCGTTCGCTGATGTTTTGCGGGTGGATGACCAGCAGCATATCAATGTCACTTTCTGCGAGCGATTGCTCCTCGCTTTTTTCGTTGCGCGAAATGCCGGTGGCAAAATCCACCGTGCGCACTTCGTCGTACTCTTGCTGCAACAGGCGAATGAGCGCCCACGGCGGCCGGGGCTGCATGCCGCGTTGCATCGCCATTTGCGGCGGAATGCCGTGCGGCAGACCGCCCATCACCTGCACGCCGGGCGGCGTCATAATGCCGATCACCACGCGGTTGTTTTCGGTTTTCAACAGGCGCGTGATGGCGCGGGAAATTTCATATTCCAATGTCACCTCCGAGCGCAGAGACATGGATCGCCCACCTTGCCCGGAAACCAGCAAGTCCACCTTTTCGGTGCGGTCAGCATAGCTGAGCGACATGCCAAGGTAGGCAAATTCCCCGGGACCAATCGAGAATTTTTCGATGTTGTCTTTGATCGCCTGATCTTCCTCGGGCGAATCGGGCTGCACGTTGATGTGTTGAAGAATCAGCGGGGCATTTTCCCCTTTTGACATTTGGCGCGCCAAGCCCACGTATTCGTTGAGCATATCTTCCGCGCGTTTTGCGTATCGGGAAAGATTATTGGGCACGCGTTTGTCGCGGGTTTGGTACAGGCGCACCTCGAGCTTGAAGGCATCTGCTTCCGTGCCGCGGTCGTCACTCAAACGTAAAAGAATCCGTTCGGTGCCTTCGGATAGTGAATATATGTTGCCCTCGGTGAGATCGGCCTTCCATCGCAGTTGCGAGGTCATTGCGTTTGCGCCGATCAAAATGAGCGCACCCACTGCGACGAAGCCAAGCGAGTAGGAAAAATTCCCCGCCGTGCGGGATTCCTGCGCGCCGCGGACGATCACGCCGGTGACAAAAAGCGCAAAAGCAATTACCGACCCAAAAAACAGCAGATCGCGGAAGTCCAGCACGCCGCGCTGGAAATACTCGAAGTGAGTGATCACGCTCAGGTTGGCCACAAACTCCACCACGGCGGGACTGTCGGGAAACATCCCCGCCATAAAGTTGGTGACCGGCGCGAAACCGGCCAGAATAGTGAACAGGCAAACCACCACCGACAAAATAAAGCTGACCACTTGATTCCGCGTGAGTGCGGAAGTCATGCAGCCGATGGCGAGGTACGCGCCGGCCATCAAGGCGCTGCCGATATAAGCGCAGAAGATCGCGCCGTTATCCGGCGAGCCGAGCTGGTTGACAGTAATCCAAACCGGAAAAGTCAGCGCCAGCGCCAGGATCAAAAACGCCCAGGACGCGAGGAATTTTGCCATCACCGCCTGCCACGCGGTGATTGGAAGTGTGAGCAGCAGCTCGAGCGTGCCAGTGCGTTTTTCCTCCGACCACAGCCGCATCGCCACTGCCGGCACGAGGAATAAATACAGCCACGGATGCCAAGTGAAAAAGGATTCCAGCGAGGCTTGGTTGCGGTCAAACAAATCCATGCCCAGCATAAAGGTGAAGAAACCGGTCATCAGCAAAAAGATGACGAGGAAGACATAGGCAACCGGCGTGGCGAAGTAGCCGGAGAATTCGCGCTTGGCGAGGGTGAAAATATTACGGAGCGGCGAATTCATTTAGGCAGCCTCCTTTACTTTGGTCTCGGTCATCGTGAGTTCACGGAATAGATCGTCCAAGCGGCCGGACTTGGTTTTTTGTTTCAATTCGTCCGGCGTGCCATTGGCCACGATCTTGCCGTTGTCGATGATGATGGCGCGGGAACAGGCGGCATCCACTTCCTCCAAAATGTGGGTGGAAAAAATCACCGCCTTCGTTTCTCCCAAGCGCTTGATGAGCTGGCGGGCTTCGTGTTTTTGATTGGGATCGAGGCCGTCGGTGGGTTCATCGAGCACTAGCACTTCGGGATCGTGCAGCAACGACTGCGCGAGGCAGGTGCGATGGCGGAAGCCTTTTGAAAGTGTATCGATGCTTTGATGCCGAACCGGCTGCAGCGAGCAAGTGTCGATGGCGGCGTCCACGGCTTTGTCGCGTTCAGCACCGGCCAAGGCGCGGATCTCGGCGGTGAAGCGTAGGAAGCCCTGCACGGTCATGTCCGGATAGCTCGGCGCATTTTCCGGCAGATAGCCGATTAGCGATTTGGCGCGCGCGGGGGATTCGACAATGTCGAATTCACCAACGGTCACGCTGCCTTCGTCGGGCACGAGATAGCCGGTGATCATTCGCATGGTGGTGGATTTGCCCGCGCCGTTGGGGCCGAGGAAGCCGAGCACTTCGCCCTGCTTGACGTTGAAGCTGATACCGTCCACGGCGACGTTAGCGCCGAAAGTTTTGCGGAGGTTCTTTACCTTAATCATTTTTTAATTCGTGTTGGCGGAAAATCGTGTGCGGTTTTACACAATACCCACCGCACCGGTCAACCCCCATGACCGTCCCAGAGCGGCTGGCGTCCGGCAAACCCTTCGTCAATGGCGTGCCAGTGGGTAATGTCGGCCTCGGATTTTTCCCAGCAGAGAAACACCTCGCGGCCGTCCAGCAGCGCAGGGAAGTCGACGAGCCCGCGCTTTGGATCCTTCAATTGAATATCGCGCGATTGAAATTCCCGCAACAGATCGTGAAGTCGGCCGAGGTCGCGGACAAATGCGGTCGTGGTCGGCCCGCCGAGATCCTCGCCCGCAGCCAATCGGGGCCGGAACACCTCCTCCGCTTCATGAACGCGCGAGCGCATAGCGTCCATTTGCGTAAACCATCCACGAACTGCGGGGAGCATTTTCCGGGCTTCGGCTGGGGTGTAGTGGTTGGAAAACTGCAGTGCCATGGAGCGATCAGGGGAGTTGCTTGAGCACGTCTTGAATGCGCGCTTTCACATCCGGCTCGGTGTCCTCGATGGCGGCGGCTTTCTCAAGAAATTCGCGGGACTTTTTGGGCTGCTTCAATTTCAAATACATTTCGCCAAGGTGCAGGTAAATTTCCGCATCGGCACCTTCGGTGTGCTTCAGCGCCTTAAGCTGCCATTCGAGGGCTTCCTTGGTTTTGCCCTGCTTGTAAAGTGCCCACGCGCGGCTGTCCAGATACGCGCCGTTGTCGGGACTTTCCTTCAGCGCGCGGTCAATGAGCTTGATGGCTTCGTCCAATTTTTCGCCGCGATCGGCCCACATATAGCCGAGGTAATTGAGCGCGGTAGCGTAGTCAGGTTTTTTCTCAATGGACTTGCGGAAATATTTTTCAGCATCCTTGAAGTTACCCGCGCGCTCGGCGGTGGTGCCCATCTGAAAATAAAGAATGTGGTTGAGGCGCGTGGGGTCGGCATTCTTGGCGATGGTTTCAGCACGGCGCAAATCCTCCAGCGCCTGGTTGAAGTCGCGTTTTTCCAGAGAAATCATCGCGGCGAAATATGCCTGCAAAAAATTGGGTCGGAATTTTCGCTTGGCCAAATCGAGCACCTTTCGCGCCTCATCGGTTTTCTCGTCCGAAAGCAGCGCCGAAACCAAATCAAAATAGAGCTGTTCAATGCGCGAGTTGAGCTTGATCGCCTCGCGGTAATGCTTCGCGGCGGTGGCGTATTCATCCTCATCCATCGCCAGAGCGGCCAGAAGTTGATGAGCACGCCAGACGCGGGGATTCTTTTTCAAGATCGCCTCAAGGTGCATCCGTCCTTCTTTCAGTTTGCCGGCCACGATCAAATCCTGCGCCAGTTGCATCAGCACTGCGGGGTTGCCCGGCAATGCCTTGAGCAGCGCCTCCATCACGGCCGCCGCCTCTTTGCGGGCATCGATCATCCGATAACCGCGGCCGATTTGTTCGATCATCAACGGCACCTCGGGTTTGCTCGCCCACGCGGCATCGAGCAACTTGCGAATGCGCGGCTTGAAATCTTCGGTGGCCGTCTTGTCCAATTCGAGATAACCGGCCGCCATCAGTGCCAGTTCCACTTGGTATGCGGTGTTGGGTTCTTTTTGTTTGAATGCCTGATCAAGAGTCTTGCGAATTTGCGGCAAGCGCTTGGCGCCGTCTTTCATTTCTTTTTCGTAAACTTGGATTAATGTTTTATAACCAAGGATGGATTCGGGCGCCATTCGGATGGCGCCTTCCGCAGCGATGCGGGCGAGATCCAGTTTCCCCCTTTGCGCGTAAGCTACCGAAAGCAGCGCGTGCATTTTGGCGGGCGCTTTCGGGTTGGCGGTGGCCTTCACCAACAGCGCCAACACTTTGTCGAATTGCTTTTGCGCCAGCAACATTCGCACCACCTCCAGCACGATCTTTTCGTTGGTGGGATCCGCCAGCGCGGCTTGTTCAAATTCCTCCAAAGCCTCGGCGCGTTGGCCACGCTCCATCGCGGCCGTGGCAGCAGCGTAATGAGCCATCGAACGAATCCGGCGCTCGATGGCCGCATCCTCGGCAATGCGTTCGGCTTCGGGATCAGGCTTTGCTTCGGGCGGCGCGGGTGCGATCACCGGCTGTTCGCCCGTCGGATTGGCGGATTCTTCGTTGGGAACCGCGCCGGGCCCGGCGCAGGCTGCGAGCACAAGGCTGCCCGCGAAGACCATGAACTGGTTTCGAATCGTCATTTTCATAAGACCCCTTTCGTTGGGGCACACCCGGGGCGGGCAAATCGCAAGCGTGCAGGCCTTAGCCTACTTCAGCCACTTGCGCTTCTTGTGACGGTTGGCCCGTGAGGCCTTGCGCCGCTTGTGCTTGTTGATCTTGGCTTTCCGTCGTTTTTTTAACGATCCCATACTTTTTCTTTACTCATCTTCTCTGTGAGAGGGTTTAGTATACCACTTTATTCAGTGGGTATTCAATGATTCCTTCTGCGCCGGCGGCTTTAAGGCTGGGGATGATTTCGCGAGCCACGTGTTCCTCGATCACCGTGTCCACTGCCACCCAGCCGGTTTGGCTGAGTTCGTTCACGGTGGGGTTCCGTAGCGCGGGCAATTTTTTCAAAACTTTCGTGAGATCGGCTTGCTTGATGTTCAGCTTCAAACCCACCATCGCCTCGGCATCCAACGCGCCCCGCAGGAGCATCGCCATCGTCTCGATCTTCTGCCGCTTCCATTTGTTTTTCCAAGCGTCTTTGTTCGCAATCAACCGCGGCGTGCTGCTCATCAATTCCTCCACGATCCGCAGATTGTTCGCGCGCAGGCTGCTGCCGGTTTCTGTCACCTCCACGATGGCGTCCACCAATTCGTGCGCCTTCACTTCGGTAGCCCCCCAGGAAAATTCCACCTCGGCTTTCACGCCGTTCTTTTTCAACCAACGCTTGGTGATCCCCACCACTTCCGTGGCGATGCGTTTGCCTTCCAGATCCTTGACTGATTTGATTTTAGATTTCTCCGGCACGGCCAACACCCAACGCGCCGGTCGACGCGTGGCTTTGCTAAACAAAAACTCACCCACCTCGTGCACCTTGGAATTGTTTTCTTCAATCCAATCCAGCCCCGTGATGCCGCAATCGAGATAGCCGCGCTCCACGTACACACTCATTTCCTGCGCGCGGATGGTGCGAATATTCAGCTCGTCATCGTCCACCGTGGGGATATACGAGCGGCTGCTCACATTTACGTTCCAACCCGCCTTTGCCAGTTTCTCCACCGTGGCATCCTGTAGGCTGCCCTTGGGCAAACCGAACTTCAAAATTTTGTTTTTGCTGCTTTTACTCATCCAACGATTGCCGAGCTTGCACTTTTTCTTTCGGCCGGGAATAACGCTTGGAAGACTCCTCCACGCGTGTGGACGGGTTGATCTGCCACCGTCGCCGCGGAAAAGCGATCTTTTTCTTTGAATTCTTGGCCGGATTTTTCATCGCCCCACCCTCATCGTGCGCCGCCCGCGCAGCGCGATTTCGCCTCGCGCAATCGCCCCAATCGCCTCCGGATAAAGCCGATGCTCCGCGCTGTGGATGCGCTCGTGCAAAATCTCCGATGTGTCATCATCCAGCACCGGCACCGTTTCCTGCGCGATGATCGCGCCGTTGTCCACCCCTTGATCCACAAAATGCACCGTCGCCCCCGTCACCTTCACCCCGTGATCCAGTGCCTGTTTCCAAGCCTCCAACCCCGGAAACGCCGGCAACAGCGACGGATGCACATTCACCACGCGCCCCTCGAACGCCCGCAGAAATTCGCCCTTCAAAATCCGCATGAACCCCGCCAACACCACCAAATCCACCTCCGCATCATTCAGCGCCTTTATATAAGCAGCCTCCGCCGCTTCATCGAGTTTCGTGCGAAACTTTCCCGGCGCAATGTGCGCGCAAGCCACCCCCGCCTCGTTCGCCCGCTGCAAAATCGCCGCCCCCTCCACATCACTCAAAACTACCGCCACACTCGCCGGCAGCGTTCCATCTTGGCACGCCCCCGCAATCGCCACAAAATTCGAACCTTCGCCCGAACCCAGAACGCCCAATCGGAATGAAACAGAATCCGTCATAAAACAAAAGCTTACCCAAGCCCGCACCCCTCCGCAAACCCATTTCCCAAAGCTAATGGAATTTTCAATAATCAAGTTTCAAAGAATCCCCAACCCCCCAATTCGATCATTGGAACTTGATCATTCCTTGATAGTTGAAAATTGAGAATTGATCATTTCCCATCCCCCTCCTACGCTTCGCAGATGAAATCCACTCTCTTGGGCCGGGCGGCGTTGGCTTTGCTGGCCGGCCAATTTATTTTTCCTGGATCGATTCAAGCCGATGAAATTCTGCCGCCGGGGCAACGGCCAAAGCCGCTTGGGGTGCACGCGTTGGTGGGCGGTCGGGTCATCGTCAAGCCGGGCACGGTGTTAGATGGGGCGACAATCATTATTCGCAAAGGGCGCATCCAAGCCGTGCTGCCCAAGGGGCAAGCGGGGGTTCCCGCCGACGCGCGCATTTGGGATTTGAAAGGCAAAACCATCTACGCCGGTTTCATCGATACTTATCTTTCGTTGGGCAAGGACAAGGCCAAGCCGATTTCCAATCGTTGGACCGTACCCATCGATGCCCGCGCGGGGGTGAGCTTCACCGGCGTGCCCACCACTAAAACTGATATGGGACGCAAAGGGCCCGGCTACGAAATCGCCGGCGTGCGTCCGGAGTATCGTGTGGCTGCAGAGTTTTCGCCCGACGCCAAGGAGTTGACCGCCCTGCGCGCATTAGGCTTTACGGCCGCCAACGTGATTCCCACCGAAGGCATTTATCGCGGCACCGGCACGTTGGCGTTGCTCGGCGAGGGTAATCCCAATCAACTCATCTTGCGGCCGGACACCGTTCAGCATCTCGCATTTTCCACCACCGGCGACCGCGCCGAGGGTTATCCTAATTCTCTGATGGGTGCCATCGCCGTCATTCGCCAAACGGTTTTTGATGCGCGGCATTATTACGCGATGCAAACTTGGCACAAAGCGCATCCCGCCGATGCGCGCCCTGAATACAATCCCTCGCTCGAAGCCCTGCGCCCCGTGCTGGCGAAGGCCAATCCACAGCGCATCATCATCGAACCCGGCAGTGTTTTAATGCTAAACCGCGCCCAAGTGCTTGCTGCCGAATTAGGTTTCACCCCCATCCTCGTCGCCACCGGCCAGGAATGGCGACGGCCACAATTGATGAAACAAATCAAAACGCCGTTCATTGTGCCCGTGGTGTTCCCGGCGATCCCCGAACTGCCCGAGGAGGATGATTGGAATCAGGTTTCGCTCGATCAACTGCGCGGCTGGGATTGGGCACCGGAAATTCCCGCCCTACTCCAACGCGACCACGCCATCGCCCTCACCACCCACGGCCTGAGCGATCGCAAGGTGTTTCGCAAAAACATCGCGCGCGCCATCGAGCGCGGCCTCAAAGAGGACGAAGCCCTCGCCGCGCTCACCACCGAACCGGCGCGATTGATGGGCGCTGAAAAACAAATCGGCACGATTGAAAAAGGCAAGCTCGCCAACCTCACCATCGTGAACGGCGATAGCTGGTTTAAGCCGGAAAATGAAATCGACTCTGTTTGGATCGAAGGCCGCCGTTTTGAAAACCATTCAACCAAGTCTGACAAAGATGAGCAGGAAAAACAGGATGGGAAGAATGGGGGCGACGCCAAACCCACTCCGCGCATTGCCAAATCGCCGGATGCATTTCGCGGTCCGTTGATGTCGCCCAAGAATGTGATTATTCAGAACGCGACGATTTGGACGTGCGGGCCCGAAGGCGTGATCACCAACGGCTCCATCCGCATCGCCAATGGCCGCATCGTCGAGGTGGGGCGCACGCTGTCTCCGCCAGAATCCTTCGACGGCATCGTGATTGGCGCGAAGGGGATGCACGTCACGCCCGGCCTCATTGATTGCCACAGCCACAGTATGATTCTCGGCGGCGTCAACGAAGGCACGCTGCCTTCCACCGCGATGGTACGCATCGGTGATGTGGTGAACTCCGAGACGGGCAACATTTATCGCCAACTCGCCGGAGGACTCACCACGGCGAATTTGTTGCACGGCTCGGCCAATCCCATTGGCGGTCAAAACCAAGTCATCAAGCTCCGCCACGGCGCGACGCCGGACGGGTTGAAATTTGCCAACGCACCGCCGGGCATCAAGTTCGCCCTCGGCGAAAATGTGAAGCAATCTAACTGGGGCGACGATAAGACCACGCGCTTCCCGCAAACACGAATGGGCGTGAAAACATTTTTCAACAATCGCTTCACCGCCGCCCGCCAATATCTTGCCGATCAACTACGCGAGGATGTTGCGCCCATGCGCCGCAATCTTGAACTCGAAGCCATCGGCGAAATCATCAACGGCAAGCGACTCATTCACTGCCATTCGTATCGGCAGGACGAGATGCTAATTTTTATGCGCACGATGGAACGCTTCGGCGTCAAAATCGGAACGTTGCAGCACGTTTTGGAGGGCTACAAAATCGCCGATGAAATCGCCGCGCACGGCGCGGGTGCTTCCGCTTTCAGTGATTGGTGGGCGTACAAATTTGAAGTGTACGACGCCATCCCGTACGCCGGTTCGCTGATGCACGCGCGCGGCGCGGTGGTGAGTTTCAATTCCGATTCCAGCGACCTCGCCCGTCGCATGAACCTCGAAGCCGCCAAGGCCGTGAAATACGGCGGCACCAGCGAGGAAGACGCCCTCAAGTTTGTGACGCTCAACCCCGCCAAACAACTCCACATCGATCAATGGGTCGGATCGCTGGAGGTTGGCAAGGACGCCGATTTTGCCCTGTGGAGCGGCCACCCCCTTTCCTCCCAAAGCATCTGCGAACAAACCTGGATCGAAGGCAAACAATACTACGACCGCTCAAAAGCCCCCGCCCGCGCCAAGGCCCTCGCCGCCGAGCGCACCGCACTTCTAGCTAAAGCCCGCAAAAAAGGCGGCAAGGAAAACGCCGGCGTGGCCGCACGTTCTGCCTTTTTTCTCCGCGCGCTCGAAAAGGCGCACGCACTCAACAACTGCTACGAATGCCGAAAGGTCAAACCGTGAACAAACTGATTCTAATTCTATTCGCCGCCTCCACGCTCCAAGCGCAACCGCAGGATCAACCGCAATCGGTTTTGTACAAAGCCGCCGCGATTCACACGGCGGACAAGGGCACTATTCGCAACGGTCAAATGCTTGTCACCGACGGCATCATCCAAGCCGTCGGCCAAAACATCCGGGTTACGCGCCAAACAAAAATTGTCGACCTCGGCAACCTGCAATTGTACCCCGGCCTCATCGCCGCCACCACTTCGCTTGGCCTCGCGGAGATCAACGCCGTACGCGCCACGCAGGACACCACCGAGGTGGGCGAGTTCACCCCCGATGTGGAGGCGTGGGTTTCCGTCAACCCCGATTCCGAACTCATCCCCGTCGCGCGCGCCAATGGATTCACCCACGCGCTCGTCGCACCAATGGGCGGCACCATCACCGGCGCTTCCGGTCTCATCAAGCTCGCCGGTTGGGGCGTGGAAGACATGACCGTAAAAACCCACGCCGCGTTGCATTTATGGTGGCCCGTAATGACGCTCAATACGCGCCCCAAAGAAACCCTGCGGGACCCCGACAAATACAAATCCCCAAAAGAACAAACCCAAGCACGCGACAAAAAGATCAAAACCATTGATGAATTTTTTGACGAAGCTGAAGCCTACGCCCGCGCGCGGAAAGCGGGCGGCGCGGACTTCAAAAAAGTCCCCGCGTGGGAAGGAATGCTCAGCGCGCTTTCGGGCAAACAACCGATCATGGTGCACGCCAACGAAGTCCGCCAAATCAAGACTGCCGTCGCGTGGGCCAAGCGGCGCAAATTCAAAATCGTACTAGCCGCCTCCCGCGATGCTTGGCAAGTGGCCGATTTGCTTGCCAAGGAAAAAGTGCCCGTGATTTTCGATAACATCTTCACGCTGCCCCAACGCGATACCGACCCGCACGACATCCACTTCCGCGCCGCCGG
>LWDU01040227.1_pt1 | contig 15269 bp, 13 predicted proteins | sample 727161 | NCBI WGS metagenome assembly LWDU01 (sample SAMN04566230, study PRJNA314399) | hydrothermal vent metagenome | isolation source: deep sea hydrothermal plume seawater | place: Mexico: Gulf of California, Guaymas Basin | collected 2004-07-11 | reverse complement strand
TTTTGAAATTTTCACATGGTGGCAGCTAGGCCTGCATGACAAGCCGATTATTGTTGTGAACTTGAAGGGTTACTGGACGCCGCTGATCAAGCTGGTTGAAAATATTGTGACCGAAGGATTTGCCCGTCAGGCTGATCTGGACCATATGATTGTTGTAGACGATGTAGCCGATGTGCCTGAAGCGCTCGCCAATGCGAAGTCAGAAACGATCGATCCCAAAACAAAGTGGATTTAATCAGGATCTTTGTTTCTGATTTTAGGTAATTTTAAGTAGGCGTTAAGCACCTGTGCTGCATGATATAAATACCTTGTCGCGATCGTTTTCGCTTGGGGTTATCGTCTTACACTGTTAGTCTTCATGGAAGATATTAAGGGTACTTAAAGTTGGAATATTCACACGATAAAAAAGAGGCTGCCAAGCTATCCAAATCTGCTTTTGATCGTATTCAAAAGGAAGATCTGGTGTGCACGCCTGATATTTTTGAGCTGTGGTACGTTTATTATTCAGGTCAAAGCCCCGAGATTGCCCGCGCCATTGATGTTCTGGTTTCCAATCAGCAGCAGATTACAGATCGCCGCTGCATCGAATTGTATGAGCGTTACTTGAGCGAAAGTCCGCAAGAAGAAGCGGTGCGCCGTGCAGGTGACCAGATCAACAGTACTATTCAAAGTATGTCGGGCGCGGTACGTGATGTGCGTACGGCCACACATGATTACTCTGGCAAGCTCGGCGGTGTTTCCGAGCGTATGATGAACGTAAAGAATGCTGATGATCTTAAGGGTATTCTGGATGATGTAATGTCTGATACGGCCGGTATGCTGGAGCAGAACAAGCGTCTTGAAGAGCAGCTGGATCAATCTTCGCATATTATGGAAGAATTGCAGCGCGATTTGGAAAGCGTCCGTAAGGAGGCCCGTACGGATGCGCTGACAGGTCTTGCCAATCGTAAGGCCTTCGATTCTGAAATTGACCGTGTGGCGAGCGATACAAAACATCGCGGTGCTGCGTTCTCGCTGCTGATGGTGGATATCGATCACTTCAAAGGATTTAATGATAACTTTGGACATCAGATCGGGGATCAGGTGTTGCGTCTTGTTGCGCGTACTTTAACGGATGGCGTTAAGGGGCGTGATATGGCGGCGCGTTATGGCGGTGAAGAATTTGCGATTATTTTGCCAGATACACCGCTGCATGCGGCTGTCATTGTTGGCGAGTCGCTGCGTAAGGCGATTGCGGGCAAGGAAGTCGTAAACCGTAATACAGGCGAGAAGCTTAGCCGTATTACAATTTCTGTTGGTGCGGCCGAGTTTACGGTTGAAGAAGATATTACCGATTTGATCGAGCGTGCCGATGCGGCGCTGTATACAGCCAAGCACAATGGCCGTAATCAGGTCGCGGCAGCACCGACGCCCGGCAAAAAGCAGAAAAAAGACGCGCAATAGGCTTGCGTCTCTTACTTTCCTAGATTTTCCATTTTTAATATTAAGGGATATGTAGCGTCAAAAGCTTATTCAGCCTTGATTCTATGGCGGTTTGCCCTCTATTAATAGGGTATGCATACAGCCGAAAAAATACATGATCAAGCCTCTGGTACGAACGCAATGGACGCCCCTTATCTGACATCACTGAACGAGCCGCAACGCGCTGCGGTATCACAGACCGAAGGGCCTGTATTGGTGCTAGCGGGTGCGGGTACGGGTAAAACCCGCGTTCTGACAACACGCCTTGCGCATATTCTGCGCTCCAACAAAGCCTTTCCGGGTGAAGTGCTGGCGGTGACTTTTACCAATAAGGCCGCGCAAGAAATGAAGGAGCGTGTCAGTCATTTACTTGGCGGCGCGCCTGTTGACGGGATGTGGCTGGGTACGTTCCATGCGCTGGCGGCCAGAATGTTGCGCCGTCATGCCGAGCTTGTTGGTTTGAACAGCAATTTTACAATTCTTGATCCTGATGACCAGAATCGCTTGATGAAGCAGTTGATGGAAAATGAAGGTATTGATCATAAGAAATGGGCACCGAAGGCGATGATCGCCATGGTGGATCGCTGGAAAGATAAAGGACAGCGCCCGCAGGATTTATCTGCCGATGAAGGCGGCGAAGCGGCAGGCGGCCGTCTTGTTGCGCTTTATGGTCAGTATCAGCAGCGTTTGCGTGTTTTGAATGCGTGTGATTTTGGTGATCTGCTGCTGCATATGATTACGATTTTCCGTGATCCGCAAAACGCGGATGTGCTTGGGGAATATCAGCGCCGTTTTAAATATATTCTGGTGGATGAGTATCAGGATACAAACGTGGCGCAGTATATGTGGCTGCGTTTAATGGCGAAAAGTACGGACCCTGAAAGGCCGTCCAATATTTGCTGCGTTGGTGATGATGACCAGTCTATCTATGGCTGGCGCGGTGCCGAAGTCGGCAATATTTTGAAATTCGAAAAAGACTTTCCGGGGGCAACAATTGTGCGCCTTGAGGAAAACTACCGTTCGACGGGGCATATTCTTGCTGCAGCAAATGGTGTCATTCGCAACAATGAAGGTCGTCTGGGCAAGAGCCTTTTTACCAGTGGTGATCATGGCGATAAGCTGATTGTGCGTGGCCTTTGGGACGGTGAAGCAGAGGCGCGCTGGGTCGGTGAAGAGATTGAGCAGCTGCAAAACAAAGGCTGGAGTTTGAGCCAGATGGCTGTGCTGATCCGTGCCGGTTTCCAGACCCGTGAGTTTGAAGAGCGCTTTATCAAGCTCGGGCTTTCTTACAAGGTTATTGGCGGGCCGCGTTTTTATGAACGTATGGAAATCCGTGATGCGCTGGCCTATTTCCGCGTAATTGCGCAGCCGGCAGATGATCTGGCGCTGGAGCGTATTATCAACACACCTAAGCGCGGTATCGGCGCATCGACTGTGCAAACGCTTTATGCGTATGGTCGCAGCAAAGGTATCAGCCTGCATGATGCGATTATGGACCTAACGCAGACGGACGAACTGAAGCCTAAGATGAAGGCGTCACTGATGAAGCTGCTGGATGATTTTATCCGCTGGCGCGATCAGATGGGCGTGATGAAGCACACCGATCTGGCAGCGCAGGTTCTGGATGAGTCAGGTTACATGGCGATGTGGCAATCCAGTAAAGAAGTGGATGCGCCCGGCAGGCTTGAGAACTTAAAAGAACTGATTGCCGGTATGGAAGAGTTCGAGAATATGGCCGAGTTCTTAGAGCATATTGCGCTGGTCATGGAAAATCGTGACGGTCATAAAGCGGAGTCTATCAGCATTATGACGCTGCACGCAGCCAAGGGGCTTGAGTTTGATGCGGTGTTCTTGCCCGGTTGGGAAGAGGGATTGTTCCCGTCGCAACGTAGTATGGATGAAAGCGGTTTGCGCGGTCTTGAGGAAGAGCGCCGTTTGGCCTATGTCGGGATTACCCGCGCACGTAAACGGTCGTTTATTTCTTTTGCTGCAAACCGCCGTATGTACGGGAGCTGGGTGAATGCCATTCCATCCCGTTTTGTTGACGAGTTGCCAAAGGATCATGTCGAAGTGCAGTCCGATCAGGGATTATATAATGCAGGACGCTCCACGCATTGGGATTCATCAGGGTCTTCTGTTGCATCGCGCCGTAGTGCCACGGTTACCGATCGTAAGGTAGTCAGTGAAAACGGCACGGAGTTCTCGCGCGGTGATAAGGTCTTCCACGATAAATTCGGTGATGGCGTCATCATTAATATTGACGGGCATAAGCTGGATATTGCGTTTAATCGCGGCGGTAAAAAGCGCGTCATGGATAGTTTTGTTGAAAAGATAACCGAGTAATGCGTTCTTTGTTTCTGGCTTTGCTGCTTCTGACGACGCCTGTAATGGCGCAGGACGCGTTGCCTGAATTTACCGATGGTGTGGTTTATGTGGAGCCGACCGTGGATCAGGATGATAGCAAGGTTATGGCAGCGAGGCTGTCTAAATGTGGGGCGTATATGGAATCCGTATCCGGTGATGTCGCGAATTTTCCGCAGGCGGCTTACAAGCTTTTGACTGGGTTTGCCTATATTGATGCGTTGACAGCAGATACGCTTGTAATGGAAGCATATCAGGCGCAGAAGGATGCGCTGGGGACTGCGGATGACACACAGATTGCAAGCCTGAAGCAAGAGTGCGATAATCTCGCGGATTTTAAAGATGAAATCATAGAAATGGAGCGCGAAATCTATGAATAACAAAACAGCAACCGTTTTCGGTGGTACGGGTTTTATCGGTACGCAAATCGTTCGCGAGCTGGCCAAGAAGGGCTGGACGGTGAAGGTTGCGACACGCATTCCAGAGAGCGCATATTTCCTGCGTACCTGCGGTGTTGTCGGCCAGGTTGTACCGTTTGCGTGTGATTACAGCGAGAGCAAGTCTATTGCCGCGGCTGTACATGGTGCTGATTATGTTGTGAACTGCATCGGGCTTTTATATGAAAAGCGCAAAGGCGATTTTGAGCGTGCCCATGTTGATCTTGCGAAAGATATTGCGAAGGCTTGCGCGAAAGAGAACGTAGAACGCTTTGTTCATGTCTCTTCGCTGGGCGTGAATGCGGGATCGAAATACGGCAAGACAAAGCTTGAGGGTGAGAAAGCCGTTACGAAAGCCTTCCCGCTGGCTACAATTTTAAGACCGAGTGTTGTTTTCGGTCATAATGACGAGTTCTTTAATATGTTTGCCAGCCTGTCACGTATTGCCCCTGTTCTACCGTTGATCGGTGGCGGCCATACTAAATTCCAGCCAGTTTACGTCGGTGACGTGGCGGATGCGGCGATGGCGGCGATTATATTGCCAGCCGTGGGCGAGAGTGATCCGCGCGGAAAAATATTTGATCTTGGCGGGCCTGAGGTCGTTGACTTTAAAGAGGTGTATCAAAGATTGTTCAAGTATACAGGCCGCAGTCGCAAGACGATGTCTTTGCCTTGGGGTGTTGCCAAGATGCAGGCCCGTATTCTGAGTTTGTTGCCAAAGCCGTTATTAACGGCGGATCAGGTTGAATCCCTGAAATCGGATAATGTTGTTGGCAATGATGCAAAAAAATTGCAGGATTTGGGTGTAAACCCGACCAGTATGGATTTGATTTTGCCTGAATATCTGTGCCGTTTTAAACCCGGCGGGGCGTTCGGTGATAAAAAACAAGCGTAATTGAAAGGCGTTTGAATGAATATGAATGTTGCGAAAGCTTTAGTAGTTACCTTGATTATGGCTGTCAGTTTTGCCGCATCTGCTGCGTATGCGCGTTCGGCATCGATTGCTGCTGTCGTGAACGAGGATGCCATTTCTGAGTCCGATGTTGAGGCGCGTATGCGACTGGCCATTGTGTCATCGGGTCTGCCGAATAACGCAGAAGCACGTTCAAAGCTGCGTCCGCAAGTGATTGCGGCGCTGATTGACGAAAGCCTGCGCATGCAGGAAGCCGATAAGCTGGAGATTACAGTTGATGCATCAGAAGTCGAGAATGCGTTTGCGACGATTGCGCAGCAGAATAACCTAGAAGCCGATCAATTTAAGCAGGCGCTGCGTCAAAGCGGTGTTGATTTGACAACATTGCAAGACCAGATCCGCTCACAGATTGCCTGGTCAAAGGTTATTCAGAAAAAGCTGCGTCCGCAGGTCGTGGTGTCCGAGAATGAAGCGCAGGCATTGATTGACCGTTTGCACCGCGAAGTTGGCAAGAACGAATATCTGGTCTCTGAAATTTACCTGCCTGTTGAGAACACTCAGGATGAAAGCAACATCAAGCAGCTTGCGGATAAATTGACGGAGCAATTGGTGCAGGGTAAAGCCCCCTTCCCGCGTGTTGCCAGCCAGTTCTCACAATCTGCAGGTGCCTCACGCGGCGGTGATCTGGGCTGGGTGCCTGAAGGTCAATTAGCGCCGGAACTGGAAGAGCGTCTGGCACAAATGAATGAAGGTGATTTATCAAAGCCGATCCGCACATTGTCCGGTTACCACATTATTTTGCTGCGCAAGAAACGTTCGATTAATGCAGAAACAATTCCGTCACAGGATGAAGTTATGCAGCAAATGGGTATGGAGCAGCTGGATCGTTTGCAGCGCCGTTATTTGCTGGAACTTAAGAGCACAGCGTTTATCGAATACCGTGATCAGAGTTAAGTGACGATGGATCTTGAGGCATCTCTTGGATCCCTGCCCCCGCTCCGTGAAGTGATTTCGGAGCATAATCTGCGCGCTGAAAAAAAGCTCGGCCAGAACTTCCTGTTAGATCAGAACATTACAGATAAGATTGCCCGTACGGCGGGTGATTTAACGGGCGCGACTGTCTTCGAGATAGGACCCGGACCTGGTGGTTTAACGCGTAGTTTGCTGCGTGCCGGTGCCGCCAAAGTGATTGCGATTGAATTTGATCCGCGTGCGGTTGAAGCGTTGCAGTCTTTAAAAGAGGCGAGCGGCGGAAGGCTTGAGGTTTTATTACAAGACGCATTGCAGACCAATTTGCTCGATCTTGCGGATACAGGCCCGCGCAAGATTGTGGCAAACCTTCCTTATAATATTGCGACACCTTTGTTGATTGGCTGGCTAAAACAAATCCGCGCGGATCAGCATGCGTATGATTCCATGACGCTAATGTTCCAGCGCGAGGTGGGTGATCGTATTGTCGCGCCTTGTGGCGGGAAGGCTTATGGCCGCTTAGCGGTGATGAGCCAGTGGCTATGTCAGGCGAAGATTGTTTATGATTTGCCGCCGCAAGCTTTTACCCCTCCTCCGAAAGTAAAATCAGCCGTTGTGCATTTAACGCCTAAAGTGCCTGAAGAGAATGCGCCTGCCTTTGATAAGATGGAAGCTTTGGTGGCTGCGGCTTTTGGGCAGAGACGTAAGATGATTCGTAGCAGCTTGAAGGGGTATGAGGCTGCCGTGGGTGCGGCCGGCATTGATAATACGCAGCGTGCCGAGACGCTACAAATTTCTGATTATATCGAGATTGCCCAGCAACATTCGTGAATATTTTCACAGGCGAATTAACTTTTTAAGGCGCAGCAAGCTTGACCGCGGCGAATCGCCCTCTTATAACAAAGCATGGCAGAGCATATTCCACATAGAATTACGATTACGGGTGACCCGGGCAGCGGTAAGACAACGTTTGCCCGCAATGTTTCTGCACGTACCGGATATGAGCTGGTTACAACCGGTAACGTGTTCCGTGCGATTGCCAAAGAGCGCGGTATTTCTGTTGCAGATGTTAATGCGCAAGCCGAGATTGAAAAAGAGATTGATGCCAAGGTTGATGATTACTTGATCGGTCTAAATAATGACCCGCGAAACCTAGTATTGGACTCGCGTATGGCGTGGCATTTTTTAGAGCAGTCACTGAAAGTCCGTCTGACTGTAGATCTGGATGTGGCCGCCGAGCGTATATTCGGTGATGATGAGCGCGGTGATGATGCCGCCGAGAATTTTTCGGATATGGAGATGGCGATTAAAGAAGTTGAACGTCGCCGTGCCAGCGAAATTAAGCGTTACAAAACACTGTATAGTGTGAATATAGGCGATGATTCCAATTTTGATCTGGTGATTAATACATCACAAATGACACAAGATGAAGTTATGGGCGCCTTTGACGCCGCCTTTGAAGCCTATAAAAAGCGCCTTAGTGAAGCTGCCTAAATCAATTATCATTCCTTATTATTACCAGCCAGAGAGTACAGCTTTGGCGTGTAATTCAATGGCAATCGTGTTTTCGGTAATAATTGACTAAAGTCAATGTTATAAACATGACTTTTGTGTTATTATTGTAATTGGTATTAGAGTATTTACTGCGGGGCTGGTAGGCGGTGCCTATACTGAGTAAGACTTCAAAGCATTGTGTTGGGTGTATCACATATTGTTTTAGTATTTCATTATTTTCCCTAAAATATTCTAAAACTTGCTATCTATATCGACTAAATGATGTATTGTTAGTAATATTTACTGGTTTTAGTTATTTTATCTTGACAAATAACCATATCCATTTAGATGAAATAGAATATATTTTTTAATTACCGGGTTACTATTATTACCTGCAAGTCAGGGGCATTTTTAAAATGGATGTTAAAGAGGTTGAACGGAACATCGAGGTTGCTGTAAACCTTCTTAAGGCTCTTTCAAATGAAAAGCGTTTAATGATTATTTGCGCGCTTTACAAACATGAGAGAAGCGTAGGAGAGTTAGAGGCCATCGTCGATTTAAGCCAGTCCGCGTTATCGCAGCATTTAGCAAGATTACGGAAGGACGGGCTGGTGGATACAAGACGTGATGCGCAGACGATCTATTATTCACTTAATGATTGCGCGACCAAATCAATACTTCATACGCTTTATGATATTTATGGTGACGCTTCACCACTCTCCTCAAGCTCTTCTTAATTAAAACTCTCTTTATCAATATATGAAATCGCGTCTTCTTTACTGAAGGTCGCAAGATCTCCGCCTTTTATTATGTGTACGGCTGCGCCTTTGGGAGCGTGTTTTACAGGATCGCTGGCATTGGAAAAAATGACATGGGTAGGACAGCCTGTTGGGGCAATCAGGTGCATAGGGCCCGTATCATTGCCGATAGCAGCAGAGGCCGAACGCGCCAAAAGTACCAAATCCGTAAGGCTGGTTTTGCCTGCGAGATTGGCGGCTTGCGGCAGGGTGACGCAAATTTCATGCGCTATATCTTTTTCAGCTTCGGTACCGATGATCACAGGCTGATACCCCCAGCCATGAATAGTACGTGCTAAATCGGCGTAGTTTTTTGCCGGCCAGCGCTTTTCTGGGCGGCTGGGCGCACATCCAGGTACAATCAGGACGTAGGGTTTGCTTAGGGCAAAATGGTCAATATCACCCTTAATCCAGTGCATGTCGTCAATCTGTACATCATTTATGCCAGCAAGGGATAATGTCTGTACGTGTCCGTCAAACGCGTGGCCTGCTGTTCTTTGTGGGCTGGTGTTGCGGTGAGAAGCGCCCTTGGCAACACCGACCCATTCGGGTTTTTTCTTAAACAGGCTAAAGTAAAAAGAGGTACGATCGTTATTTTGTAGATCGTAGACGCGCGTAAATTTACCAGCATTCAAGGATTTGGCGAGAGCCATCCATTTACGGGGCTGTGTCCATTTCGGACGGGTATCAACGATAATATCATCAACATAGCCGCATTCCCTGCCGAAGGTAACAAAAGGCGCCGTAGTTAGTAATGTGATATTGGCGTCGGGATGATGCTTGCGAATGGCGCCCATGGGGCCTAATGCCTGAATGAAGTCGCCTAAGGCGCCGAGCTTGATGATCAGAATGTTTTCTGCGTGCGGCAAGCTAGACCCCTTATTCAGCGGCTTTCAGATTCAAAGGTCCTGTTGTGGAATTATCCTGCAAGCCTGAGCCTGAAGTGTATTTTTCAGCCAGTAACTCACCATAGATGTTGAGCGTATCATGCGCCATTTGCTCTTTGGTGAAATGGGCAGCGATATGCGCCATGCTGCGCGTTGCCAGAATTGCACGCTGGTTTGCATCTAGGGACAATGCTTCGGTCAGAGCTCTGGATAGTGCCAGCGGGTCGCTATGGGGGATTAGCCAGCCTGTTTCGCCGCGTTTGATTGTTTCCTGCGCGCCGCCGTGGTCTGTTGCGATAATCGGACGTCCCATGGCTTGTGCTTCGACAGGAATACGGCCAAAGCCTTCGGGGTCTGTTGAGGCTGATACCACAACTGTGGCCAGCATATAGGCGGCAGGCATATCGTCACAGTGATCAACGATGCGCACTTGGCCTTCTAAGCCATGTTCACGAATGCATTCTTCAAGTTCCAGACGGTAACCGCTGCGCCCTTGATCGGAACCGATAATTACGCAGAACACGTCTTTACGATTAATCTTGGACATCGCTTCGATCAGGACATGATGACCTTTCCAGCGTGTCAAACGACCCGGCAGCATAACCAGACTCGCGCCGTCAGGCAGGCGCCATTCGCGGGATATTTTAATCATGCGCTCCGGCGTTACGGCTGTCGGGTGGAATTTTTCAAGGGATATACCGCGGTGAACAATACGAATTGTGCTATCGCCAAGGCGGTAATGGTGGCGCAAGTAATCGGCGACATAATGCGAAATTGCGATGACGCGCTCGCCACGGGCAATCGAAGAATTATAAAAGCGCTTCGCGTTACCGTTAATATTATAAGGGGCGTGACAGGTTGTCATGAATTTGGCTTGCTCGCCCTTGCATGCTTTGTAGCAGCTCCATGCAGGGGCGCGGCTACGGGCGTGGACGATGTCGACTTTGTGTTCTTTGATAATCTTTTTCAGCTTGGCCACGTTCTGCATCATGATCAGCGGGTTTTTGCTGTGAACGGGCATTTTGATGTGCAGGCCACCGACACGCTCTACTTCGTGAACGCGCGGGCCACCATTGGAGACAACGATCGCAACACCCCCTGCGCGCATGATAGCGGCAGCCATGTCGATACATCCCTGTTCCGCGCCGCCCGGGCCCAGTTCTGGAATGACCTGCATAATGACAGGGGTTTTGGAATTCATAGCAGTCTCTTTCGTGCTTGTGTTCACAAGAAATATTGCTCAAACTATGGCTCATGTCTATAGAAACTCTTCAAAGATCCGGCAAACCATCTCTTTCCTATTACCGCACAGAAGCACGCGATAGCGGTGCTAAGCTTCCGACTGTCTTGTTTTGCGGCGGGTTTCGTTCGGATATGGAAGGTACAAAGGCTACTTTTCTGGAAGATTTGTGTCAGACGCGCGGACAGGCCTATGTAAGGTTTGATTACAGCGGCCATGGTGTATCTGAAGGCGATTTTGTCGACGGTACAATCGGCGATTGGAAGAACGGGATGTGATTGATCATCTGACTTCGGGGGATTTGATTATTATCGGATCTTCTATGGGCGGCTGGATTGCTTTGCTTGCGGCGCTGGAGCGTGCGGATCGTATTAAGGGCGTGATCGGTATAGCCGCTGCGCCTGATTTTACGCGTGAGATTCGTGATGAGCAGTTAAATGATGGACAGCGCAGTTTGCTGGAAACGCAGGGCTATTTTGAAGAGCCGAATGAATATAGTGATGAGCCTTATAAATTTACCAAGAAGCTGTTTGATGATGGTGATGCGCATTGTTTGCTGGACAGAACGCTGGAGATTAATGCACCGGTAAGGCTGTTGCAGGGTATGAAGGATAATGCGGTGCCATGGCAGAAGGCGCATCGTATCAAGAATGCGATGGCTGATACTGAGCTATGTGAGGTGTTTTTGATTGAAACCGGTGATCATAGTTTGTCACGGCCTGAGGATTTAAATCTTTTAAAAGAACAACTTATAGAGCTATCTGATTCTGTTGCTGCCTCTTGAAATTGTGCGCTGCAGGATTAACTGAAAAAGACTTGTGTTTAAATAGAAGGGACTAAAATACATGAAAAAACTACTGATGATGGCAACAGCGGCGGGTTTCCTGTTTGTGGCACAGCCAGCCAAAGCTGAAGTCGAGACATATGAATTTGATAAGCCGCATACATCAATCTTGTTCTTTGCTGACCATTTGGGCTTCTCGAAATCCCAAGGTGAATTCCATGATTATGATGGTCATTTCACATTTGACCGTGAAAACCCTGCGAACTCTGCAGTTGAAGTGACGATCCAGACAGCCAGTATCGATATGGATATGGAGAAATGGGACGATCACCTGAAAAATGCTGATTTCTTCAATGTTGAAGAATTCCCGACCATGACTTTCAAAAGCTCTGCGATTGAAGTGACTGGTGAAAAAACAGGTAAAATCACAGGGGATCTGACATTGCTGGGCGTTACCAAGCCTGTCACTCTGGATGTTGTGTTTCACAAAGCTGGCGAATTCCCGATGGGTGATATGTACAAAGCCGGTTTTACTGCTACAGCTATGATCGATCGTAGCGAATGGGGCATGAATTATGGCCTGCCAGCCATGGATAAAATGGTTGAGATCCGCATCGAGGTTGAAGGCAACCGCGTTGACCCGAATGCTGCTGAAGCGCCTGCCGAAGAGGCAGCAGCAGAAGACGCAGAGGAGTAATTTCGCTTGAGTGCGGACGATTCACAAAATCGTTATAATCCCGTTTCCAAGGGGTTTCATTGGGTCTCGGCACTAATTGTGCTGGGGCTCTTGCCCCTTGGGTATTTCATGACATCGCTGGAGTTCAGTACATTCAAGCTGGATTTATACGCGTGGCATAAATCATTTGGTACGTTGCTGCTTATCCTGGTTGCATTGCGTATTTTGTGGCGCTTGCGCAAAGGCACACCGCCGCATTTAGATACGCACACGCGCTGGGAAGTGATGCTGGCCAAGATCGTACATATTCTATTGTATCTCGGATTGATCGGTATGCCTGTGACAGGCTGGCTGATGACGTCTTTTGGACAGTTCCCGCATGCGTTTTTCGGGCTCAATATTCCGCCGATTACTCCTAAAAATGAAGATCTATACCATCTTATGGGAGATTTGCATGAGATGTGCTCTTACGCCTTGATTGGCGCGATTGTTTTGCACGCGGCCGGCGCTTTTAAACATCATCTGATCGACAAAGATATCACGCTATTACGTATGTTGCCCCTTAAGGCACAAAAAATAGGTGTTTTCCTTGCCGCCTTTATATTAACGCTTAGTCTGACATTCTCCGCAGGATTTTATCTGCAAAGTGTTTTAAAGCAAGATAAATACAAAGAAGCTGGAAGTATAGAAGTGGCGTCGCAGGTTGAGGATGTGGTCTCTGAGGAAACGGATACTTCTACTGCTACGCTTGAAGTCCCCGAAGGGGCCTATGTGCATCATCATGAAGACGGGTCGGTGCATGTCCATCACCATCATGACCACAGCCATGATGCTGAAGAAGACAAGGATGTGTCTGTTCAGTCTTGGGCTATTGATACATCACAGAGCACGATAGGGTTTAGTGCCACGGCGCAAAAAGCGGCGTTTGATGGTAATTTCAATGAATTTGGCGGTGAAATTGCCTTTGATCCTGAAAATTTGAGCGGTAGCCATGTACGTATTGAGGTCAATGTGGCATCCGTATCTACGGGTAGTGATAGTCGTGATGGTTATCTTATGGATGCGGCGTGGCTGAATGAAAAAGAATATTCACAAGCTGTTTTCGAGGCTGATCAGTTTTCCAAGACCGATAATGGTTATTTAGCTGAAGGCACATTAACCATGCGTGGTGTCAGCCTGCCTGTCAGCTTCCCTTTCACGCTCGCTATTAGCGGTGAAGGTGCTGATCGCGTGGCTAAAGCGGCCGGGTCCTTTAGCATTAACCGTCTTGATTACGGTGTTGGTGAAGGTGACTGGGCGAGCGAGAAAACAGCCTCCCACCAAATAGAAATTGCCGTAAGCATTACAGCCACGGCAATTTAGAATTTCAGTTCAGATTATGATCCCCTAAGGATGAGGGCCGTTGTCGCTGGGGGCTTCTTCTTCGGGCATGGGCGGCACAGGTGGTGACAGATCAAAGTCTGCGGGAACGCCTGCGTCGCTGGTAATCGTGCCGTCAGAGGATACGCTCATTAAAGACTCGTAGAGAATGCCGCGATCTTGCAAGGCATTGCGCAGAGCTTGGATAGCGTTACCATCTTCCTGACCGCGCAGAACAAATGTTGCGTGCTCGCCCAGAGGTTGGCCTGTCACGATTTCGATGACATCGCCAGCTTGTACATCTTCGTAGTTAAAGGCAGATGTCGAGACAACATCGGTAATTGATAGTGGCAGTACCATTTCAAAGCCAGATGGCATACGCACCATCACTTCACTATGGGCACCTGCTTCTTGTGGCAGCAAGAATGTGAGTTTGCCCAGTGTTAGGTTTTCAGGGACTTCGATACGGTATGTGTAAACGGAATCACCGTTATCCAGCGTTTCGATCTCATCAGCATCACCGATATCGATAAAGTCGACGAAATTATCACCCGGGTTGGTTAGACCTGCTTTAAGCTCTACCATTTCCTTCAGTGTTTCATTCCAGATTGTCGGGTCTACATCGCCCGCGCCGCAGCGCTCGTTATAGGCCATGCCCGCACCGTTCGTGCGGTAAGTGACATCATTAAGGTTGCCGCGTCTATCTGTTTCAGGCGTTTCCTGACTGGCTGTCATCATGGCTGCCGCCATGATTTCCTCGAAGCTGAGGCGGTGGCCGTACCATTCGGACATCTGGCGGTATACGCCTGCGCCGTTTGGCGTGGCGAAGGATGTGCCTTCATTTTGTTCGCCGAGCTCACTTGGCAAACGGAAACATAGATCGGCGCCGTGAGATGAGTAAGGTGCGATGGCGAAGGCGTCGCCTCCGCGTGTCGGGTATGTACCTGTTGCGCCGACCATAACCGTACGGCCGGAGTGTAGATCATTACCGTCATAAGCCCAGCGCCCGTCGTAAGGGAATTCGTTGCCGATAGCCTGAAACAGGATCGGGCTGGCTTCTTCCATACGTTCTAAACTTGCGCGGATATTTTCAATCGGGGCGTGGTCTGCGCTGCGATCATTTCTGATGTTTTGCGCGACGGCGTCATCCAAGATGCCTCTCCCCTGTCTTGGGTCACCTACAAATACAGAGTGCATACTGGATGTGAAAACAATCTGGTCACGTAATGGATTTTCAGGGTGCTGCAAGATCTGCAAGGCACGGCTGCCTCTATCCGGGCCGAGCTGTACGTGGGCTGCCCATACGGCATCTGCCAAAACGTGGAACTGGGAGTAGTCAACGTTAGGGTTTAGTGCGTAGTTAGAGCCTGCTGCCGCACGTGTTGCCATTTTCTGGTGGTAGCCTTCCATCTCTGTCACGAATAAATGTACGCGGCGCTCAGGATCAATATCTGTTGGCGGGACAAGAGCCTCAAAATGCGCGTAAGTGTCGTTTTTATATGGTACCCAGAGCATCGGACAGCGTTCGTCTTCTGCAAGATTTTCAGGTTCACAAAGCTGGATATTATCCATGCCATTCAATTGGGCAATTTCATTAAAGATGCGATCAATGCTCGCGTTTTCTTCGTAGAAATTATGCGTGAAGCGTTCGGCAAAGCTGCGCATTACGTCTTCTTTGCTGAAGCTTACGGGCTGGTAACTCTCCCCATCGATGTCAGGTATAATAATTTCTGAATCAACGGCAAATAATTGCCCCAACTCGTTTGGTGAAGACAGTCCGTTAGCTTCCACCAAATCTGCGATAATCGTACGCGCTTTTGAATTAAATTCCATGATGTTCATACCTGCGACATCCATGATGTGTTGTGTCAGCAAGGCAGGAATTGCGTTG
>LWDU01040434.1_pt1 | contig 15270 bp, 9 predicted proteins | sample 727161 | NCBI WGS metagenome assembly LWDU01 (sample SAMN04566230, study PRJNA314399) | hydrothermal vent metagenome | isolation source: deep sea hydrothermal plume seawater | place: Mexico: Gulf of California, Guaymas Basin | collected 2004-07-11 | reverse complement strand
ACGGTGTGTGTGTGTGGACAACAGATCGCTGTTTTGTCCTGCGAACAGCATTGATAGCTGGCCGCGCCAAAGTAGCCCGCTTCGGCAGTCTGAGCCGCGAAGGCGGCCAAGATCACTGCCAACAAAGGCAACCCCAATCTTGTTCTCATTTCTTCAAAACTCCTCACTCACGATGTCTGCTAATGAAAGATTCTGGTTTGACGAACCACTCGCCATAGGCGGCCGATCGCTCCATCACGACGATCTAACGCAGATAAAGCTTTGGTTCCATAAAGCATTTTTTAACCGCGCACATCACGCCATTTGTAGCCGTTCGTCGTATGAATCGTCCGTGTAGGAAAGATGCTTGAGACAGATAATCGATAAGATTTGGGCAAATAATGAGGGCGAGGAAGACCTATCTCGTTGTAACGCAAAGGGTAAGGCATTCTCGGCTCGGCTTTAGTGGGTTGGGAATATCTACGGGCTATGGGCCAATTGTGCCGCTTGGTGCGGTCACTCCGACCACCTCAACTTTTCAGGGCTGTAAATACATCATTTCTTACCTCATTTACTTGCTCGTTGTCGGAGTAAATCCTATGTACATGTGTGAGCAGAGGCGAATTACTAACAAACGAGTCGAGTCAATGGGAGATTAGTTAAATGCGCAAACACGCCAAGGGTTTCACTCTCGTCGAGCTTTTGATTGTGGTCGTCATCATGGCGGTTCTCGCAGCGACAGTGATTCCGGAATTCAGTTCGTCTACCGTTGATGCGCAGAAGAATACTGCTGAATTCAATCTGAATACCATCCGCTCATTGATCCAAACATTCAAAGCGCAACACAGGAACGCGACACCTTCGGCTTTAGACAAGTTGACAGTACTGACTGACAACATGCAGAAGGAAGCTGGCGATGCCGGCGTTGGTGATCTTTTGTACGGCCCGTACCTCAGCGAAATTCCAGAGGAAACGATCGCCGGAAGCAATGCCGTGGCGGTAGATTCAGCCACGACAGCCGCAGCGATTTCGGTCACCGGAACCACGGGAGGCTGGATCTACAAACCATTCACCGGTGAAATCCGTATCAACCACACGGACTACAGTTCCCTATAAGCACGACGGAAATAAACGACTCGTACTCTGGTCGATGTTGAGTCTACAAAAATGGAAAGCCGAGCACTCGCTCGGCTTTCCGCTTTTGGTAGCTTGAGCTCAACGGGCAAGCTGTTTACAATTCCTCGCCGGACAAGACTGGTCGACTTGAACGGGACAGCGACAGATTCGGCTTTTCATTTGGTGACCATGTGATGACGGATGATGAGCAATTCTCGCCCACGACCGCCGAGTGACACGCCGCCCAAAGCGGTCATTCACCGATTGAGTCTCTACCTCCGGGAACTGCAGCATCTGATCCGAGACGGATCGGAGACGACAAGTTCCACACAACTCGGTCGCCTCCTTGGTCTTACCGATGCACAGGTGCGGAAAGACCTGGCCCATTTCGGACAATTCGGCTACCCCGGAATCGGTTATCGCTGCGGTGAATTGGTGCAGGAAATCAAATGCATCTTGGGCACCAACCAGGCTTGGCCGGTGGCGATTGTCGGCATGGGACATCTCGGACAAGCCCTCGTTGGCTATCGAGGATTTGAACAACAGGGATTCCAAGTCACGGTGGCCTTTGACATCGATCCCGATAAGACAGGCCGCACGATGCATGGTGTAGAGGTACACCACCTGAGTGCGATTGAACGGGTCGCCCGTGAACAGTCGATCCGCCTGGCGATCCTGGCGGTACCGGCCGCAGCGGCCCAAGAGGTGGCCGAGGTGATCATCGCGGCCGGAATTGAAGGCGTTCTCAATTTCGCCCCGGTAACACTGACACTTCCCGAAACGGTGCACCGCGTCGGTGTCGACCTGGCGATGGAGTTAGAGCAACTTTCATTCGCCGTTGTGAACCGCACACAAAAATCGTAGAATGCGTCGAAATCGCCATCACAGCTTGCCACTCCTCCATTTCTAACGCCGCAAGGTGGTCGGAAACTCCGGTGGTGGAAGCAGGCCATCTCTTTGTTACCCGGTGGTGTAATTGGCAACACTAGGGATTTTGATTCCCTCATTCCAGGTTCAAGTCCTGGCCGGGTAATTTTTCCGAAGGATGATCTCTCCCCTTCTCCTTCGGATTTTTTCGCCCCATCCAGTGGGGCGACGAAGTGCCAGCGGCCGACTAAGATACTTGGTCCGTCTCTTTTGGCTCTTCTTCTCCCGCACGCTAGAGAACCGTGATGCACTCCCCGCCGATACGCCGTGCCTTAATTAGTGTCAGTAACAAGCTCGGGCTAGCCGACTTCGCCCGCGAATTGACCGAACAGGGGGTCGAGATCTTCAGTACGGGTGGAACACGTCGGCACCTGACACAGGAGGGAATCCAGGTCCAGGACGTAGCCCACTATACCGGCTTCCCCGAAATGATGGACGGACGCGTCAAGACGCTCCATCCGAAGATATTTGCCGGAATCCTCTGTCGCCATGACCGTGAGGATGACATGGAGGCCCTAGCCGAAAACCGGATATTGACCTTCGAATTGGTGGTCGTCAACCTCTATCCGTTTGAAGCCACGATTAGCCGCGAAGGGGTCACTGTCGAGGAAGCGGTTGAGCAGATCGACATTGGTGGCCCAAGTCTGGTTCGTGCCGCAGCAAAGAACCACCAGTTCACGAGCATCGTGACTCGACCAGAGCAGTACGCGGCCGTTTTGGAGGAGATTCGAACCTCCGGTAGCACGACGTTCGAGACACGCCGGCATTTGGCGGGCGAGGCGTTCGAGCGAACCGCATCCTACGACCGCGCAATTTCGGACTACTTTACTCAGAGTGGTTCGGACGCGACGTTCCCCGAATCCGTCCATGTAGACTATCAAATAAAAATGAACCTGCGGTATGGAGAAAACCCACACCAACGCGCGGCCGTCTACCGTCAGTTGGGAAGTTGTGGTCCAAGCCTCTTGACCGCCCAGCAATTGAACGGCAAAGAGCTTTCCTATAACAACTTACTCGACCTCGACAGCGCCCTGCGGATTGCGAAGAGTTACACCGACCCAGCGGCAGTCGTGGTCAAGCACAACAATCCATGCGGAGCGGCGGTTGCCGACGATCTGGCCGCCGCTCTCCGCGCGGCCTTGGACGGTGACCCGGTCAGCGCTTTTGGTTCGGTGCTCGGATTCAACCGCACAATCGACGTCGCCACGGCTGAAGTGCTCGCCGCACCTGGCCTATTCATCGAAGCGATCGTTGCGCCAGACTTCCAGGCGGCCGCCGTTGGGGTTCTGACAACGGTGCCCAAGTGGCGCGACAATGTACGATTGATGCAAGTGGGCCGGATTGAGGAGAGTGCCAGCTCAATGGAAATGCGCCACCTAATGGGTGGCATGTTAATCCAAGATTCCGATGATTCGGTCGAATCTCCAGATGATTGGCAAATGGTCACCAGCACGCAACCCGATGATGATCTTTGGGGCGACCTCGAATTTGGTTGGACAATCGTGCGTCACATTAAGTCCAACGCCATCGCTGTTTGCGGTCAAAGGGCCCTCTACGGGGCTGGTGCAGGACAAATGAGCCGAGTGGACGCTGTGGAAATCGCAATCAAAAAATCGGGCAGTCGTTGTCAGGGAGCCGTCCTATGTTCCGACGCTTTCTTCCCTTTTCCCGATTCGATTCACCGAGCTGCAGAGGCGGGCATCGCGGCGATTATTCAGCCGGGGGGGTCACGCCGCGACAACGAAGTGATCGACGCCTGCAATCACTTTAATCTGCCAATGGTCTTCACGGGTCGGCGTCATTTCAAACACTAGAGGTGTCTGTGGCAAATATCCTCGACAAAATTGTCGCTACGAAGCGACAAGAGATTCGAGCTGCGCAGGACGCATTGAGCCTGCCGCAGCTACGAGCGAGGCTGCAAGACGCCCCACCGTGTCGTGACTTCTATGCCGCTTTGGCGAAAGAGGGCCCGATTCGCCTGATCGCCGAAGTCAAGAAAGCGAGCCCTTCTCAGGGGATCATTCGCGAGGACTTTGACCCCGTAGAGATCGCGGAAATTTACCAAGAAAATGGCGCCGCCTGTATCAGCGTCTTAACTGATGTGCAATATTTTCAAGGTGACTTGGACTATTTATCCGACATCCGGCAGGCCACCTCCATCCCGTTGCTGCGGAAGGACTTTATTCTCGACACCTACCAGCTGGTGGAAGCTCGTGTGGCCGGAGCCGACGCCGTTTTATTGATCGCCGAATGCCTGGACGACAGTAACCTAAAGCTGCTACACGATGAGGCACTTGAACTCGGACTGACACCATTAGTCGAGTTCTACCGACCAGAAAATTTGACCCGTGTCCTGGAGGCTGGTGCCACCTTGATCGGGGTGAACAATCGTGACTTGACAACGTTTGAAACCGATCTAAGCCACACGGTGCGGATGCGCGATGAAGTTCCCGAGTCTTGTCTGTTGGTTGGCGAGAGCGGCATACGCGGGCGCAACGATGTGGTCTATTTGGAAGAGGCAGGCGTGAACGCCATGTTGGTCGGCGAGCATTTAATGAGACAGAATGATATCGGGGCCGCCGTGCGGGAGTTTCTTGGAACGTCGAAACGTCTAAAATCAAATCCAAACACTAGCACCTGATTCCCAAGGTAATATGATGCCACGAATCATCGAGTCGATATCGACAATAAACAGTGTGTTCCGCACCGTGCTTGGTTTCGCCATCATTGGTGGTGTTTCGGCAATCAGTTGGCTGGGCTATTCGGCCTACGACAATTCGATAAATCAAGCCAAACGTGCGGCTGATGATTTGGCATCGGCAAGATCTAGTCTGGACGCGACACGGAAAGACCTTCGCCACGCCCGCACGCAAATCGATGAACTGGGTGTGCAGATCAAGGAACAGGCCGTCGAAATTGACCGTCTCGCCACGTCGCTCCGGTTGATCAAAGTCGACCATCGCGTCGCGCGACTGAATGTGCTAGACCAAATCGTTGATGAAGACACAGGTGTAATCACTTCCAAGATTCAGTTCCTAGAGATCGACGATCGGGGGCAAGTCATCGGCGAGCCGCAGGAGTTCGAGTTGCAAGGCCAGATCGTCTATATCGACGGCTGGATTGTCAAATTCGACGACAAGTATGTCGAGGAAGCCGATATCGAACGAGGTTCTTCACTGGTTCTGTTCCGTCGCTTGTTCGGTGAGTACCAACAGCCCAACGAAGGGTTCTTGCTCGACGAAGCAGGCGAAACTCCAATGGCCTACGTCCAGGCGGGCAAATCCTCGGAACTCGAAAAGAAGATCTGGCGCGATTTTTGGAGCATTGCAAATGATTCCCAAAAAGCTCGCCGCTTAGGCATTCGAGCTGCGCATGGTGACGCGCCATCGATCAAGATGCGCAAGGGCATGTCGTACAAAATCGAACTACGGGCAAGCGACGGCCTGAGCATCACTCCCGAAGGGCCGATCGTTTCAGCGCCCTCAACGTAACGCAGGTTTTTCCCAAACTACCGGCCGCGTCTGCCTTTTGAGGATGGTCCCGCCGAGGGTACTTGCGTGATCAGGCGGTAGTTCCCCGGACCAAGCAGGTCGTCGATGCGTGTTCGAAGTTGCGACGACACTTCGACGGGCATGCTCTGCGACTTCAGATGGACGATGCTACCGTCAGCGAGACTAATTGCAATCTGAAGTTCGCATCGTCCAGGGTAGCCACGTAGGATTTCGCGGATTTGGGGAAGGATTTCCGTTCCCTGTTTTTCTGCGTCCAGTCGAACGCGAATTCCAGTCGTGTAACGCGAGTCAAGATCATCGATTGGAATCAGTTCGTTGATGATCAGATTCGGTTCGTCGCCGCGGCTCTTGTCCACCACGCCACGAGCCACCAGAACCGCATCGTTCACGATCAAGTGTTCGAACCTCTCATAGTCATCCGGCCAGACGATGCAGCGAATTGCCGACGAGATGTCTTCCAAATCGAAATTGGCATATTTGGTCGGCGATCCAGGCTTACTGTTGCGAGTGTGAGAGAGTTTTATGGAAGAGATCATGCCGCCGATAATCACGTCGTTGCGGTGCGGCAGGTCGATCAATTGAGTGACGGTGTGCGAGCAAAAATCTCGCAATTTGTCGGCGTACTCGGCGAGTGGGTGGCTGGAAAGATAAAAACCCAGTACCTCTTTTTCTGATGCCAGCCGCTGACGTTCATTCCACTCGGAAACATCAGGTAGCTGCACTGGCGCAATCTCGTCCTCGTCGTCCATCTCACCAAAAAGACTCTTCTGCCCGCGCCGTCGGTCCGATAAGGCGGCAGCGCCAGCTTGCATCGCACGATCAATCGCTTCCGTCAGCTGACAGCGATTGACACTAAATACATCCATCGCCCCAGCTTTGATCAACGTTTCAATCGTCGCGCGGTTGCAAGCGGAGGCCTCAACTCTCTCACAAAAATCAAAGATGTCGGTGTACGGCCCATTTTTTTCTCGCTCGCTGATCAAGGCGTTGGCGGCAGAATCGCCGCAACCCTTGATCGCGGCTAAACCAAACTGAATCTTCCGATGGTCCACCGAAAAATCGGCCTGCGATGTATTCACGCCGGGCGGGACAACCTCGATTTCCATCCGCTGGCAGTCCTCCAGATGCTCGACAAACGCGTCTTTTTTCTTGAAGTTGCGCCCCGGAATGTCTCCCGACAAGAGCGCCGCCATGAACTCAACCGGATAATGGGCTTTCAGATAAGCCGTCTGATAAGCGATCAATGCGTAAGCGGTCGAGTGACTCTTGTTGAATCCATACCCGGCGAATTCCTTGATCAGATTCCACAGATCTTCCGCCGCCTTTGACGTTAGACCCTGCTCTTTGGATCCCTCCAGGAACGTCTCCCGGTTCTTGTTGATCAGCGATTTCTTCTTCTTGCTGATCGCTTTGATGCACGTATAGGCCTTGGCCAATTGGATGCCGCCCAAGCGATTCAGAATTCGCATCACCTGTTCCTGGTAGACCATCACACCGTGCGTTTCGGTCAGTACGTCCTCCAGCACCGGATGTAGGTACTCTGCCTTCTTCCGGCCATGTTTAACATCGATGTAGTCGTCGACCATCCCGCCTTTCAGAGGCCCGGGGCGGTAGAGCGCATTGGTGGCGATAATGTCGTTAAAGTGAGTGGGCTTCATCCGCTGTAGCAAATCGCGAATACCACCACTCTCCAGTTGAAAGATCCCTTTTGTCTCACCTCGACATAAAAGGGCAAAGGTCTCTTCGTCGTCTAACGGAAAATCTAACGGGTCGATCTCCTCGCCTGTCGTTTGCTGAATCATGATGACCGCCTTTTGCAGGATCGTCAGATTCCGCAAACCGAGGAAGTCCATTTTCAACAGTCCGGCGTCTTCGACATCATTCATCGACCATTGAGTGATGATGTCCGTTTTTCCCGAAACGCGGCAGAGGGGTACGTATTCGGTTAGGGGCTTGTCTGCAATTACAACCGCGGCGGCGTGCGTTCCGACGTTGCGTGCCAATCCCTCGATCTTCATCGCCAGATCCAACAACTCGCGAATTGCCCCGTCGCCGTCGTAAGTCTTCCTTAAGTCGTCGCTCTTTTCGAGTGCCTCTTCGAGGGTGATTCCCAACTCCTCGGGAACCATCGATATGACTTGGCTGACACGTGTCAGAGGAATTCCCAGCACGCGACCGACGTCGCGAATAGCGGCGCGAGCCGCCAGCGTGCCAAAAGTTCCAATTTGAGCCACATTGTCTTCACCGTATTTGTCTTTGACGTACCGGATGACCTCGCCACGCCGCTCTTTGCAAAAGTCGATATCGATGTCCGGTGCTTCCAGGCGACTCTCGTCTAAGAACCGTTCGAATAACAGGTCGTACTTTATTGGGCAAACATGGCTCATATACAACGCGTAGCAAACCAACGCCCCGACCCCACTGCCACGAGCCGTAGCCGGGATGCCCATCTCCCGACCAACTCGGACAAAGTCCCAGACGATAAGGAAGTAATTCGGAAATCCTAACTTGTTGATCACTCCCAACTCTCGATCCAACCGCGCCATCACCTCCTGTGATAAGTCGCCGTTAGGCTGCATTGTTTCGTTGCCCGCATAGCGGTCTTTGAGACCTTCGATACACAACTTTCGCAACAGCTGTTCCGCTGACATTCCATCGTCGATCGAATAGGTCGGAAAGTGGCGTTTGCCCAGCTCGATCTCGATGTCTACTGTGTCGGCAATCTCTTGTGATCGGCCGACAGCTTCTTCCAGCCCCGGAAAGCACTCATACATCTCGGCCGGTGAACGGAGGTAGTACTGATTGCCGTCCATTTTCATTCGCGACGAATCGGTTCGAAATCTGCCCGTGTTAATGCAGAGCATGACGTCCTGTGCTTCGGCGTCCTCCGGGTCGACGTAGTGAGTGTCGCTGGTCGCCACCAGCGGTATCCCCATTTGACGGGATACTTCGACCGCCCCTTCCAAGGCGATGCGTTGGATCTCGACACCATTGTTCATGATTTCGATGAAATAACGGTCGCCAAATATCTTCTGAAACCAAGCCGCTATGTCACACGCGTCACTCAGTTGAGACTTCGTGTCGCCACCACGCAATAGCATCCGGTTGAACTCACTCGATACACACCCACTGAGGCAAATGATTCCTTCGCTGTGAGCTTCCAAGAGTTCCTTGTCGATCCGAGGTTTGAAGTAAAACCCGTCCAGAGACGCCGAGGAGGCCATCTTCACCAAGTTTCGAAACCCGACTTTGTTTTGGGCTAGTAAGGTCAGATGGAAACTCGATTCCCGCATCGACGATGCTTCGCGATGGGAGCGGCTGCCCGGTGCAATGTAGGCCTCGTAGCCGAGAATCGGATTGATGCCCGCCTTTTTCGTCTTGCGGTAGAAATCGAGCGCACCGTGCAGATTTCCGTGGTCCGTCAGGGCCAGTGCGTTCATCCCGTGATCCGCTGCCCGTTCCACCAAGCGATCGATCGAAGCCGCTCCATCCAGCAGGCTGTAGTGGCTGTGGCAGTGCAAATGCACAAATGGTCGTTCGCTCATCGATTCCGTCCGCCGCAAAAAAATCTAAGACAAGTAGCGCCCGCGACGGTATTCTAAAGGAGGAACTAGGAAGGTAGTAGCACCGGCACTCGAGCCGCTTTTTTCAACAACCAAACGAAAAAAGGGCTCTTTTGGGTGGTAACAAGGCCCCAAATGCCCGTTCATGCCGGTTTTACTTGCCATGCCCAGTTTCCGCAATTATTATCAGATGTAAGTAACGATAGAAGTGTCGTACCACTGCTGTGTGGCGTAAGGCCTTCGCAGACACTATCTCTTATCGCTTGGGCAATTCGGCCCGTTGGACCTGGAGGAGGTTGGTTTAATGACATCCGCACGTTTTCGGCTCGCTAGTGCGTGCATACTTTTAGTCGCATTGTTCTTGCTGGTCAGCCAAGATGCTCTAGGACAGGGCGGTGGTGGTGGTGGCGGCGGCCAAGGTGGCGGCGGCCAAGGCGGCGGCGGTGCTTCTGGCGCTGCTGGGGTGTTCATCGACGCTCGCGGTATTTTGAGTAAAAGGTTTTTCCCCGACCCGACACGCGCTTTAACAAGAGCTCGTCAGGCCGCGGCGAAGTCCATGTTGCCAGCGGACATCCTTAAAGACAGCAAACTGAGAAAAGTCTCGCTGAATCGGCTCGAAGCCGCGATGATGGTCATTCACGCTCGAGGTGAAATTGAACCAGTCGAGATGAAGTACTTGGCTGGCCTGACACGCATTACGCATGTCTTCTTTTACGAAGATTCCGGCGACATCGTCATCGCAGGCCCCGCCGAAGGATTTTATGAAGATGTTTCCGGCCGAGCCGTCGGGATCAATTCCGGTCACGCCGTCATGGAACTGCAGGACCTGATCGCTGCCTTGCGAGCCTATTCGCCCGATGGTCGCCGTGAAAACGTCATCAGCGTTTCGATCGATCCGAGTCAACAAGGTTTACAGAGGATGAACCAGTTCCTCTCGCGAGTTTCACCTCAAGAAGCGGTCGCCAACCCGCGACTTCTGGCTCAACTTCTCAAGCAAAACCTCGGTCTTCAGAAGATTACTGTCCAGGGAATTTCACCAAGGTCTCACTTTGCTCAGGTCTTGGTAGAAGCAGACTACCGCATGAAGTTGATTGGCATCGGGCTGGAACAACCCCCGGTCAAGATTACGACTTATATCTCCAAAGCCAGCCCGCGAGGTGTCTCGCGCAATGCCATGCAGCGTTGGTATTTCACTCCGAATTATGAATGCGTCATGGTCAGTGACGACGGCAATGCCATGCAATTGACTGGTGACGGCGTGAAGTTGATCAGCGAACACGAAATGGTCAGTGGCGACGGTCAACGAGCCGCATCGGGAAAATTCGACAAAGCCAGTCAACAGTTCGTGGAGAGTTTCACTCGCTTGTATGGCGAGCTGGCTGCCAGGGCTCCGGTCTACGCTCAAATGCGAAACTTGATGGACCTATCGATCGCGGCGGCTTACATCCAACAGCAGGACTTCTACGGTCGGTCTGGATGGTCGATGGACCTGTTCGGTTCCGAGGAAAAATTCCCCATCGCGACCTACCCGGTGCCGGCAACGGTAGACTCGGCGGTCAATGTCGTTTTCAAGGGCAACACGCTGATGACTCCCATTGGTGGCGGCGTCAACATCCAGCCCCGAAAGGCCATTCGCAAGGATCAAATCCAGGCGGACACCGAAGGGAAGCTGCTGGAAACTCAAAGTCGGATCAGCTTAGAACAACTCAAGCCTGGCCAATGGTGGTGGGACTGAGATTGGCACAACGCGGCCGAAAAAAACCCGAGGCTAGCGCCTACGACTCAATGAGCCGACCCGCTAGCGTCGGGTTTTGTCAATTACCCCGGCCATGAGATCTCGACACCCTGCTTTTGCAGCATTTTCTGAAATGCTTCCAGCCGCTTTGGCGATTGATAAATCGCGTGAGGATTCAGGCGACTCGCTACAGCATGGGCGACAAGACATCCAGCCGCTTCACCGATTCCCCATTCGACGGGATGCAATCGATAGCATCCGCCCGTGATATGGGTCACGCCAATGTTCTTGCTGGCGGCCAGTAGGTTTTGGACTCGATGCGGTATCAGCGCTCCCAGCGGCACTTGAAAGGGCAACGTGGCAAAGTCGATGTAGTTGTCTCCGCCAGTCGACGGGTGTAAGTCGATAGCGTAACTGCCAACACCAACGCTATCCGGAAACGACGCGGCTTTCAATTCGTTTCCCGATTTACCGGTGATCGAGGCCCGCTGTTCGGCGCCTACATGCTCTTCAAGCACGGTGAAGCAGGCACGGATTCGCCGTGATTCGCGCACGTATGGGTACTTTGCCAGACCGTCCTCGGTACCGACGATGTCTGGGCGCAGCCGCAACTCGGGGAACCCTACGCCGCCATCCAAGCGATGCGCTTCTGTCTGTAACCAATACATCAACGACAGGCTAAGCTGTTTCGCGCGATGCACATGATGCTGCCATTGGCGATCCGACACGCCGACTAGGTTTCCAAGCACATAATCATTTTGTGGCCAATTGACTAAACTGATGTCACCGCCATACGTACCGTCTTTAAAGTTGGCCGCATGGACGATTCGCCGATAGTGCCACAGGTTGATCACTCCATCCGATTTCGGTCCAAGCGGATTGAAGCCGAGTTTTCTCGGCATTCCACTCCGCGGATGGGTGTACGTAAAATCGAGCAGCCGGCCGGGCCACGCCGGCTCTAATGGTGGTATGAACGCCCGCCAAAATGCATACTCGGCCGGCTGATCGATCGTGTGATCGGCGCCCGGAACGAACTCGATTGGAAAACAGATCGTGAACGCCTGTTGATTCGCAGGATCCGCCCGATCCTGCGCGTGAAGCTCGTTCGTTTCGCTGCCGGCTTCGGCTCCCGTGACGTATTCGGTCTTCGTCAGTGGGAGGAGATCTCCCAACTCGCTGGCATCGACGAAGTATGGCGCAGTAAGTATCCGCTGTTCTGAAAAACGAAGCGATGTCACCGTCACCGACTGGACCAGGTCTCCCATCAACTCGCTGCCGATTGCCTTACATTCGGTAAATAGTTGCAATTGTCCGCTGCTAATGTAGGGCGCAAGCCAATCGCGGAGGACGGCCAATGCCACTCTAGGTTCGTGGCAGAGCCTGGAAACCGTGCCGTTGCCAGGGTTCAAGTTGGGTTGTTGTCTGGCGGCATCGGTCAGTGGATAGTGACGTCGATAGTAATCTCTTATCCGGCTTCGCAGTCTCCGATACGAGGCGTTGGCACCGTGAGTCTCGATCCAACGGTGTTCGTCCGGCGGAACAGCCTGCGAGGTGAGTTGACCACCAATCCAATCGGTTTCCTCGGTAAGCACGACACGTAGACCGTTCCGCAACGCAGCGATGGCGGCTGCACAACCGCCCAGACTCCCACCGACAATAACAACGTCCGCCGACGTCTCTTTGGTTCTCTTCGCAGGCTCTGCGGCGTTGATGACCGGACCGGTTGGCATGCCAATGGTCGCTAGTGAAGCAACGGCGCCGGCGAATTGGCGCCGATCGATGGCGTGGCCGTTCATAAGTTACCTTTGAGAGGTGAGTCCCGAAGCGTTTTCTATTTGGCGGCCTGAGGAAAGGTGAGTGTCAAAAATTGAGGCAAGTACTGCCGCCAAATGATCCAGTCGTGCCCACCATCACTAACATGGTATGTGTGTTCGATGCCCTGAACGTCGAGCCATTCGACGAATCGGTTGTTTCGTTCAAAAAGAAAATCACTCTTCCCACAACCAATCCAAAGCAGCCGCAGATCGTCATTCGCATCTTGCTTGGCAATGCCACCCAAGTGATCCGAAATCACAGAGGATTCTCCTTGCGGCGCCGACGAGGAGAATCCACCGACCGCAGAAAATCGATCCGTGTTGCGCAATCCAATCGAGAGCGATTGTCCCCCGCCCATCGAGAGCCCGACAATCGCCATCTGCTGACTGTTCTTTGCGATGCGGTAGTTTTTCGTCAAGAACGGCAGCAGGTCGTTGAGCAGGTCCATCTCAAGCACGTCGATGTTCTTTTCTGCGTAGCCGTCAAACGATCCACGCACCGCTCGCGGCACAGGATGTCCGTACGGCATCACAATGATCGTCGGCTTTATCTTTTTCTTGGAAATGAGATTGTCGGCAATAAAATTCGCTCGGCCGACCTCCAGCCACGCGGACTCGTCATCACCATAACCGTGCAGCAACACGAGCGTCGGGTATTCATCCTCGTCGGCGGAGTACCCAGGAGGAGTGTAAACGAAAACGCCCCGTTCCCCTGCGGTCGCTTCGGATCTGTAGAGATGGCGGTGGACGCTACCGTGCGGAACCTCCGTCTGCTCGTAGATCCGCGGAGTTTCACCAGGGACTTCTACCAAACTGCCACAGGTGAGCCACTTCTTAACGAACCGATTGCTCGGATCAATCTGCAGCGCGCCGTCGACGTCGAAAGTGTAGCTATACAATTCCGGAGCCAAGACGCCCGTCGTGCCCACCCACACGCCCAAATTGTTTCGGGTCAACTCGAGTGGCTTCTGGCCATTCAGTCCCTTGACGACGACTTTCATGGCACGAGGTGCTTGCAGTCGAAACGTCACTTTTCCGTCCGCGTGGACCTCGGGTGAAACTAGGCGAGGTGCGTTCTTACGCGCCTCTTCTTCGGCATCTTTGAGAATCTTTCTGGTCGCTAAATCGTAGCTCGAACCCGCCGCCAACGCGATGTAGTCGGGACGATCGGGGTACACCGGAACAGTGCGGTCATAGAAATGAGCCTTGCCCCTTCCCACCACGTCAGCCACTGATTCCTTTACGATGATCGCGGTGGCTTCATCGAGTCCGATTCCCAGCATCTGGGGATAGCGATTGACCAGTTGCGTCATGTCTTTCTGACGCCCTCGCTGGGAAAAATGTTGGTCGATCGCCACGCCGCTGATGAACCCCAGTCCTCCTCGTTCATAGCCGGGAGCCATGATCCGAAAGTTCTGGATCGGCGTGGCGCGGGCCAAATACCTCGCCTGGATCGACGCACCAGCCGACGAACCTCCGATGACGCCGCCCCGCTTGACGACGTCTTTCATCAACTTGTGGGCGGTCGTTCCATAGTAGGAGTCGGCCAGGTTCCATTGCCGCCCACCACCAAACCAGATGCCTGTGGCATCGCGTAGTGGTTCCAAGAATGCACCGTCCGAATTGGCTCGCTCCCGGTCCTTGGTGTGGATGAAGGTCGCATGCTTGACTCCCATCCTGTTCCACATTTTGACCATCCCCTGCTCAGCTGACAATTCATCCTGTTCGCTGCACGGCACGTAGATCAACCGAGCCTTTTCAACGCCGCCAGCCAATTCGACAAATTGATCCATCAAACCATTGGGCATGCCGCCTCCGCCAACAATGATCAGTGTGCCGTTTTCGACATGTGGCGTCTCCGGATCGAGGCGAGGGAAGCGGTCGATCGTGCGGTCGATCGCGTCGCGGCGCCATTCGGTTAGATCGAGCAGAAACTGTTCAGGGGTATGGCGTCGCGATCGTTGCGCTGAAATCGTCGCGACTCGTAGTGGAAGGTGCTCGTTAGCCATCAGTAGGAATGTGGCCTGTCCCGCGCCAATGGTCAGCATTTTCCGACCGGCGAGGACGAGGTAGGTCCGCGGCGAGACTTCAACGCCCACAGTGCGTGGCCGACGTGCGATTTCGCTGAGAGTGAACGATCGCTGCACTGGGTGTTTCTGTCGGCCGAATGAGATCAACGTGTCGGGGACGATGCCGAGACCACGCGTTGTGTCGTTTGAATCGTCCACAAGACTTCGATAAGTGCCGCCAAAAAGCTCGGCAATTTCACCGATGACTACCAGACTTCCACCTCTCGCTAAGAACTCCTTGATCGGAGTCGTCGACTCCATCACTGCCGCTATACGGTCCTTATCCAGCGGGTCGGTGGAATACCAGAAACAGACATCGATATCGGCGAGTAGCCCGGTCAACTGCTCGGCAAGCCGACCCTCCTCAAGAGAGATCGGTGCCGGCTCGCGCTCTTCGTCGCCCTCGTCCTTATCGTCTTTATCCTCGTCCTTGCCGTCTTTATTCTTGCCCTGGTCCTTGTCGTCCTTGCTGTCGCCCTCGCCCTCGCCCTCGCCCTCGCCCTCGTCCTTGTCATCATCCTTGTCATCATCCTTGTCATCATCCTTGTCATCATC
>LWDU01038491.1_pt1 | contig 15270 bp, 11 predicted proteins | sample 727161 | NCBI WGS metagenome assembly LWDU01 (sample SAMN04566230, study PRJNA314399) | hydrothermal vent metagenome | isolation source: deep sea hydrothermal plume seawater | place: Mexico: Gulf of California, Guaymas Basin | collected 2004-07-11 | reverse complement strand
GAGAAGGCATTGTGAAGCCAGGCACAACGACATTCAAACACGGTGACCGGTTTTCTTTTGAATCTGACCTTTCGGAAGACGACAAGGCCATCATCCTTAACGCGCCCAACATTACGCAGGAACGCGAGAGCACTTTGCTAATGAGCTTCCTGCTTACAATCCTTCCGTTTTTGATCATCGTCCTCTTCATCTACTTTTTCTTCATCCGCCAAATCAAAATGGCGGGGAAGGGCGCGATGAACTTCGGCAAAAGCAAAGCTCGGATGATGAGCAAGGACAAAAACAAGATCACCTTTAAGGACGTGGCCGGCGTGGAGGAAGCCAAGGACGAAGTCAGCGAGCTGGTGGAATTTCTGAAGGACCCAAAAAAATTCCAGAAACTCGGCGGTCGTATTCCGAAGGGCATCCTGATGGTCGGCGCGCCCGGCACGGGCAAAACGCTGCTGGCCAAGGCCATCGCCGGCGAAGCGGATTCGAGTTTCTTCAACATCAGCGGCTCGGATTTTGTGGAAATGTTTGTGGGTGTGGGTGCCAGTCGTGTGCGTGATATGTTTGAGCAAGCGCGCAAAAGCACTCCGTGCCTCGTCTTCATTGATGAAATTGACGCCGTGGGACGCCACCGCGGCCACGGCCTCGGCGGCGGAAACGACGAACGCGAGCAAACGCTCAACGCGCTGTTGGTGGAGATGGATGGTTTCGATACTCAAGATGGCATTATTATTATTGCCGCCACCAACCGTCCGGACGTGCTGGATCCCGCCTTGTTGCGGCCCGGACGTTTTGACCGCCAAATCACCGTGAGCCTTCCGGATGTGCGCGGGCGCGAGGCGATTCTCAAGGTTCACGCAAAAAAGGTGAAGCTCGGCAAGAAGGTGGATCTCTCCATCATCGCGCGTGGCACGCCTGGCTATTCCGGCGCGGAGTTGGCCAATCTTCTAAACGAGGCCGCGTTGCTGGCGGCGCGTCGCAACAAGAAACGCATTGGCATGGTTGAGCTGGAGGAATCCCGCGACAAAGTCCGCTGGGGCCGCGAGCGCCGCAGTATGGCGATGACCGAGGAGGACAAAAAACGCACCGCCTGGCACGAAGCCGGCCACGCGATTATCAATGTACTGCTGGAGCACTGTCATCCGCTGCACAAGGTGACCATCATTCCACGCGGGCAATCGCTCGGTTCCACCATGAGTTTGCCCAAAGATGATGTGCTGAACTATCACCGCCTCGAAATGCTCGATACCATTTGCATGACGATGGGCGGGCGCATTGCGGAGGAAATGTATTCGGGCGACGTGTCCTCCGGCGCAGCGGGCGACATCAAGCAAGCCACCAAAATGGCGCGTGCGATGGTTTGCCAATTCGGCATGAGCGACAAGCTCGGCATGGTGATGTATGGCGGCGAGAATGAGTATGTTTTCCTCGGGCGCGATATGGCGCAAAGCAAGGATTACAGCGAAGACACCGCGCAAATGATTGATTCCGAGATGATGCGCATCACGCGGGAATCCTACGAACGTGCCGAGAAGCTCATTAGAGAAAACCGCGACAAGCTCGATCTGATCGCCGAGTGCCTGCTCGAATACGAAACCCTCGACGGCAAGCAGGTGGAAGAAATTGTACGTACCGGGAAATTTACCCCGCCGAAAGACAAGGGCAAAGGCGGTGACGGGCCGACTGGAGAGGAAGCTTCCACGCCATTGTCCGACGACAAGCTCCAGAAAAAATCTACCGACGAGGACGGGGGCCTCGGCAACACTCCCGCACCCGCGCCCGCCTAACACTGGTTATGAAGATTGCCCCCTCGCTTCTGGCGGCGGATTTCGGAAAGTTCCAGCAAGAGGCCGCTCGCGCCGAGCGCGCCGGTGGCGACTGGCTGCACCTCGATGTCATGGACGGCCATTTCGTGCCAAACATTTCTTTTGGGCCCGACGTCGTGAAAGCCTTGCGGCCAAAAAGCAAAATGTTTTTTGATGTGCACTTGATGTGTTCGCGTCCGGAAATCCTCATCGAACCCTTTGCCAAAGCGGGCGGCGAACAAATAATCATTCACGCCGAATTGGATCAAAAAGTGAATGACCTCATTTGGCAAATTCGCAATCTCAATCTCAAAGTCGGCCTTGCCGTCAACCCGCCCACCTCCATCGCCGCCACCGAACCTTACCTCGACAAGATTGATCTGTTGCTGGTGATGACCGTAAACCCCGGCTTCGGCGGCCAATCCTTCATGGGAGAATGCCTCCCCAAGGTGCAGCAAGCGTGGGAATGGCGTCGTCAGCGCGGACTCGGTTATCGCATTCAGGTGGACGGCGGGGTGGACCTCACCACCGCCGCCGAGTGCGCGCGCGCGGGCGCGGATACTTTTGTGAGTGGCACGGCTCTCTTCAGCAAACGCAATATGAAACAAGCCGTGACGCGAATGCGTGCCGCCGTTGAAAAAAATCGCAAACGCAACTGATGGCGGCACAACAATCCAACATCAAGTTTGGCACTGACGGTTGGCGGGCAGTCATGGCGGAGGATTTTACTTTTGCCAATGTGCGCGCCGTGGCGCAAGCCACTGCGGATTATTTTCGCCGCCGCAAAACCCGCACCACGCGCAAACGTATCGTGGTGGGGTATGACCGGCGTTTTTTATCGGACGAATTTGCAATGACCGTCGCCGAGGTGTTGGCGGGTAACGGCTTCGAAGTGATTCTCACCAACACGCCCACACCCACACCGGCGGTGTCGTGGGCGGTCAAGGCGGGGCAGGGGAGGGCGGGGGTGATGCTTACCGCCAGTCATAATCCCGCGCGCTTCAACGGCTACAAACTCAAGCTCGACCACGGCGGCCCGGCCGATCCGGAAACGTGCCTTGGCGTTGAGGCGCTCATTGGAAAGCATCCCGTGCGCGCGATGCCATTCAAGAAGGCGCACTCACGGAAACTAATTCGTGTGGAGGATATTCGCCCGCGCTATTATCGGGCCTTGCGGAAGTTGGTAGATTTCAAACTCATCGCCAAAAGCGGTTTGCGTTTTGGGCACGAGGCGTTGTTTGGAGTTGGGGCAGGGTGCTTCGAGGAATTGCTGGAGGGCACCAATTGCGAAGTCACCACCTTCAATGGCGCGCATGATCCGAACTTTGGTGGCATCAACCCCGAGCCCATCGCGCGCAACTACACGGCCACCGCGGAGGCGCTTCGGCGCAAGCCGGTAGATTTTTGTTTGGTCACCGATGGCGATGCCGACCGCATTGGCGGGATGGACGGCCGGGGTAACGCGCTCACCACGCACCAGATTATTTGCCTTCTGCTCGAGCATTTTATTTTGCGTCGGCAAGGGCGGGGGAGGGTGGTGAAAGCGCTCACCACTACTTCAATGGTTGATGTTATTTGCGGCCGTTACGATCTCGAACTCACCGAGACTGGCGTGGGGTTCAAATACATTTGCGAGGAAATGCTGCGCGGCGACGTGATGCTCGGCTTTGAGGAAAGCGGCGGCGTGGGATTCCCAAACCACATTCCCGAGCGTGACGGCTTGTTGGCGGGCCTGATGATGCTCGAACTGCTCGCGATGGAAAAACAACCGCTCACCAAACTGCTGGCTCGATTGGACAGCGAATATTCACCGCACCGTTATGGCCGCCTCGACTCCCATTTCCCGCTGGAAAAGCGCAGAGATCTCATGGGCCAATGCGCGGTGCATCCGCCCAAACAACTGCTCGGCTCGCCGGTGGAGCGGATGCAAACTTTTGATGGCGTGAAATTCACCGCTCGCAACGGTTGCTGGCTGATGCTGCGCGGCTCCGGTACCGAACCGATCCTGCGCATTTACGCCGAAGCTCCCACCGAGGCCGGCGTGGCGCAGTTACTGGAACAAGGCCAAAACCTCGCGCGCGCCTCGCTCCGATAGCAATTTTCTTTTCATTACGCAATTTGCGGGTATCGTCTCGCGGACGCGTTTGAAGGTTTCAAGGATGGATCCAAAATACATAAGAAATTTTAGCATCATTGCCCACATCGACCACGGGAAAACCACGTTGTCGGATCGGCTGCTTTCGTCCACCAACACGGTGAGCGATCGCGAGATGGAAGATCAGCTGCTCGACTCGATGGACCTCGAGCGCGAGCGCGGCATCACTATCAAGGCGCATCCGGTGACGATGATGTACACCGCCAAGGACGGGCACGAGTACGAGCTGAACCTCATCGACACGCCGGGGCACGTGGATTTTTCCTACGAAGTTTCCCGCAGCCTCAGCGCGTGCGAAGGCGCGCTGCTCATCGTCGATGCCGCGCAAGGCGTCGAAGCGCAGACGGTTGCCAATGTGCACCTCGCCAACCGGCAGGGGCTTGAGGTCATTCCGGTCATCAACAAAATTGATTTGCCGCACGCCGATGTGGCCAATGCCATCAAGCAAATCGAGGACGTGCTCACCATCCCCGGCGAACACGCCATCCCGTGCAGCGCCAAGGAAGGCATCGGCATCGAGGATATTTTAGAGGCCATCGTGGAACTCGTGCCAGCGCCCAAGCCCACCGCGGGCGGCAAACTCCAAGCGCTTGGGTACGATTCAGTTTACGATCCGTACAAAGGCGTCATCATTCACGTGCGGGTTTTCGATGGGGAACTGCGGCCCGGAATCCGGGTGCGCATGCATCATTCGCAAAAAACCATCGAGGTAAAAGAGGTCGGCAGCTTCAACCCCAAGCCCTACACACGCGACCGCCTCGGCCCGGGTGAGACGGGGTATTTCACCGCCAACATCCGCAGCCCGCGTGATGTGAAAATGGGCGACACCATCACCGATCCCACCGATCCCGCGCCCATTTTGCCCGGCTTTAAAGAAGTGCAACCGATGGTGTTTAGTGGCATTTACCCTATCAACTCCGTTGATTTCGAAAGCCTCAAGGGGAGTCTCGCCAAGTTGCAGCTCAATGACCCCGCGTTTGTTTACCAACCCGAAAGCTCGGTAGCGCTTGGCTTCGGATTTCGTTGCGGTTTTCTTGGCTTGTTGCATTTGGAAATCATCCAGGAACGTTTGCGGCGCGAGTTCGACATGGACATCATCGCGACTTACCCCAGCGTGATTTACCAGATAGTGCTAACCGATGGCTCCAAGGTGGAAGTCGACAATCCCGCGCACATGCCCGATCCCTCGATCATTAACTGGATTGAGGAACCCATCGTTCGATACTTCATCATTTGCCCCAACGAAAACATCGGCGACATGATGAACCTCATCGGTGATAAGCGCGGCTTGCTCGAACACACCGAGACCCTCGACACCACCCGCGTGATGCTCGAGGGCACACTACCGTTGAACGAAATCCTGATTGACTTTCACGACCGCATCAAGAGCATCACCCGTGGCTACGGCAGTATGGATTACGAACCCGCCGGATACCTCAAAGCCGATATGGTGAAGCTGGACATGATGGTGAACGGGGAGGGCGTGGACGCCTTCTCCAGCATCGTACACCGCGACAAAGCCACCGCCCGCGGCCGCTCGCTGGCCGCCAAGTTGAAGGAAGTCATCCCGCGCCAACAATACAAGGTCGCCATCCAGGGTGCCATCGGCGGCAACGTGATCGCGCGCGAAACTATTGGCGCGATGCGTAAAGACGTCACCGCCAAATGCTACGGCGGCGACATCAGCCGCAAACGCAAATTATTAGACAAACAGAAAAAGGGCAAAAAACGAATGAAAGCCATCGGCTCAGTCAACATCCCGCAAGATGCTTTCATTAAGGTGCTCAAAGCATAAGGCATTGATATGACAAAAAATTGGCGCTGGTTCATTTCCAAAACCCTCCGCGACGCCGTGGAGCTGCACAATCAAGTCATCAAACTGCTCGCCGCCCAGTGCGATTTGCTGAAGCCCTCGCGCGTGGAAGAGCTCGAAAAGGCACTGGCCGCACTTCAAGACAAGCTCACCGGCCCCGTTGACAAAGCGGCCGTGCTCGATGAAATGGACGCAATGATGATCGTCGCCGATCGCGTGCTGTTCCCGTACCCAGATCCAAAGGCACGCGATTGGGTGGAGATGCTCCTCGTCGTAGCCGTGCTCGTCCTAGCATTCCGTACGTTCTTTTTCCAACCCTTCAAAATCCCAACCGGCTCGATGCAACCCACACTCTACGGCATCACCATCGAAAACCTGATGGATTTTCAAGGCACCGGCAAAGTGGAGCAGGGGATATTGACCGCCAATGCACCCACCTTTCAGCCGCAACACATCGGGCGAACCGTCACCTTCGCCAACGGCAAGCAGGCCGCTATCACTCACTTCAAAGACGACCAACACGTAGAACTTTCATCCTCCAATGCTGTGGATGAACAGAAATTCACCGTGTCGTTCAACCTGCCCGGAACCGGCGACACGACGGATAAATTACGGGGCTATTCATATCACTCACTACAAGCCAAGGGCAATTGGAAGCTGGAAACAATCAACCCACCCAAATCCGTTATCCCGCTCATCAGCCGACAGATTCTGGTTTTCAAGGATTTGGACACCGGCAAAACATTTGAGAAATCCGAATGGTTCCCACCCTTAAATTCGCACCAACAACCCGTCCTCGGAGGCGCGGCCACCGCTAACTACGGGCAACCCCGTGTTGGCGATGAGTTTTCCAAAGGTGATTTTGTTTACAAAATGAGAGTCAAAACCGGCGACCATTTATTTGTGAACCGCATCACCTTCAACTTCCGTCGCCCACGACGTGGTGATATTTGCGTCTTCAGCACCAAAGGTGTTCCGGTGACAGGCGATGCCAATGCACCTGAAATCTTTTACATCAAACGACTCGTTGCGCTGGGCAACGAATCCATTTCTATTGGCCGCGATCGGCATATCCGAATTGATGGCAGACGTGTGGATTCCAATGATCCTGGATTCGAGTTTCTATATAATTTCCCAATCGAGTTCATTGTTGTGGACGATAAAGTTGAAGGATTTCCCTCATATCCAGTAGTGGATTCTGTTTTTTCCGGCCACGTCAACAACACCCATCCGGGAGGATTAGCGAGACTTTTCCCGGACCACCGATCCATCCTTAAAATGAAGCCCGAACATTATTTGATGTTTGGCGACAACACCATCAACAGCTCCGACTCGCGCACCTGGGGCCAACTACCGATGCGCAACGTCATCGGCAAATCCTCCTTCGTCTACTGGCCGCCACTATCCCCAAGATTCGGCTGGAGCCACCGTTAACCCCAAATTCAACAATTCCACCAATCGGCAATCTTTCGCACAATATATGTTATATGCAGTTCCGGTCGATGTGCATATGTGAGGGTTTTAGGCCCTGTATATTTGAAGGTATTGATCTGCGGCTTTTGGCCATGAAAAATCCTGTCTCATACCGCGCTCACGCGCGACTCCCATTCCTTGATCGTCACAAAACATTTTGAGGGCGCGCTGGACTGCAACCATTAATTGCGGCACCTCAAAGCGATCGTAACGAATTCCATTGCCCTTGGCCTGGCTGAAATCAGTGATGCTGTCCTTGAGCCCGCCGACGGCATGGACGATGGGGATTGTGCCGTAGCGGAGGCTGTAAAGTTGATTGAGGCCACAAGGCTCGAAACGGGACGGCATTAGGAAGAAATCCGCACCGGCTTCTATTTTGTGCGAAAGGGATTGGTCGTAACCGATTTCGACTCCGACACGGTTGGGGAATTTGGCACGAAGTTGAAGCAGCATTTCCTCCAAAGCCTCATCGCCGGAGCCCAACAAAACAAATTGAAAACGATTGTCCGGCAGCAACTCTGTAAGTGCTTCGACCATTTGACCAATGCCTTTTTGTTCCGCCAAGCGCGACACCACTGCCAATAGAGGCAAGCCTTCATCGGGTAGACCAAATATTTTCATCAAATGTTTTTTGCACGTTGCCTTGCCCGAAAGGTTATCCACGTCGTATTCGGCGGCTAAATGCGGATTCCCTTGTGTGCGCCACTCAGCGTAATCCACGCCATTGAGAATTCCGGTGAGGCGGTCTTGGCGTTTTAGCAATTCTCCGCTGAGCCCCTCGCCAAATTCTTCGGTGAGAATTTCCCGTGCATATTGCGGGCTCACAGTGGTGATGGCATCAGCATAATGCAGGCCAGTCTTCATAAAATTCAGGTTCCCAAAATGTTTCGGGCCGCGTGAGTGAAAGAGCTTGGGCGAAAGATTGGTGAGGGCAAACCGATCCGGATCGCAAGAGCCTTGATACGCGAGGTTATGAATGCTGAAAATCATTCGCGTCGTGCCCTTCCCCGTCCCTTCCTTCAACAGCATCGCCACGATGGCGGTTTGCCAATCGTGTAAATGGGTCACATCAAAATCAGGAGACAAGCGCGCGACGGCTTTGCTGAAAAAGATGAATCGTTCCGGGTTGTCCAAGTAACCTTCCCCGTGTTCCATATACAGTCCGGGGCGATTGTAAAACGCATCGTTTTCCAGCAACAACACAGTGAGGTTTGGTGAGGGTTGGTGACACCACCAACGGCCGGTAAATTCGGCATTCCCCAAGGGCAAATCAAACTCGTCACCGATAGTCTCCAAATCTGGGAATTGCTCGCGGATACCGCGATACAAGGGTGTGGCTACGGTCACTTCGTGGTTTTTCGCCAATGCGCCGGATAGCCCCGCAACCATGTCGGCCAAGCCGCCGGTTTTGGAGTACGGGAAAAATTCGCTGGCCGCCTGGAGGATGCGCATCTTCTCGTTAAGCGGGAATGCGGTCAGCGCGCAGATAGGAGTGCAGCGGCTCGGGAATGGCGATGGAGCCGTCGGCTTGTTGATGCGTTTCGATCAGCGCGACAAATAATCGCGCGAGCGCCACGCCGCTGCCGTTGAGAATGTGCGGCAGTTGATTGCCGCCCTGCTCTGCCTTGAAACGGGTTTTCATTCGGCGCGATTGAAAATCTTCGGTGTTGGAAACGCTGCTCACCTCAAGATAGCTCCCCTGCCCCGGCGCCCACACTTCGATGTCGTAGGTTTTGGCAGCGGCAAAACCCATATCGCCGCTGCTGAGCAAAAGCACTCGGTAGTGCAACCCAAGCAATTGCAAAACCTTTTCCGCGTTGGCGAGCATCGCTTCAAGTTCATCGTAGCTGGTTTCGGGCTTCACCACTTTGATGAGTTCCACTTTATCAAATTGATGCACCCGAATCATTCCCCGCGTGGCCACGCCGGCCGCACCGGCCTCGGCGCGAAAGCACGGACTGTAGGCGCAGTATTTCTTGGGCAACTCTTCTTCGCTGAGAATTTCGCCGCGGTGCAGATTAGCCACGGGAGCCTCGGCGGTGGGGATGAGGTAGCGTTTGCCAAGCGTTTCGCCATCGAGCCCTTCCTGCACGGCGTAGGCTTGATCGAGGAATTTCGGGAATTGCCCCACCCCTTCCATGCACTCCGCCTTTACCATGAATGGCGGACTGATCTCGGTATAGCCGTGCTCGTGAATGTGGAGGTCGAGCAGGAATTGAATCATCGCCCGCTCCAGCCGCGCGCCCCAACCGGTGTAGAGCAGAAAGCCGCTGCCGGCCAGTTTCGCGCCGCGCTCGAAATCAATGAGCTTCAGCGAATCGCATAAATCCAAATGGCCCTTCGGCTCAAAATCAAACGTCTGCTTTTCGCCTTCCACTTTCACTTCCGCATTGGCGCTTTCGTCGCCGACGGGCACGCTGGCGTGGGCGAGATTCGGGAGGGTGAGAATCAGATTATTGAACGCATCATCAGCCTCAGCTCGTTGTGCGTTAAGCGAATCGACCTTGTCGCCCAGCTCGCGGGTTTCAGTTTTCTTGGCCTCGGCTTCGTCCTTTTTGCCTTGGCCCATCAGCGCGCCGATTTCTTTGGAAACCGCGTTGCGGGTGGCTTGTAAAGTCTCCGCTTCGGTGACCAACGCCCGGCGTTGTTCGTCCAGCGCCAACAGTTCATCAATGCGGCTCGCCTCCTCGCCACGCGCGACCAACCGTTCCTTGGCGGCGGCGGGCTCTTGGCGAATGTATTTAATGTCCAACACGGCGCGGATTATAGGGGCGACGGGCTGGAGGGCAAGAATTCGTGAGGCTGACAGTTCATTAGTGCATTTCCACTTCGCAAGTGCCGAGGCCGCCGCGGTAGAAGTTGAACTGCACGTTGGGGTGATCGGCCAGCAAACTCATGGGCACGGCGCTGTCGGCGATGCCTTTGGAAATCATCAACGTCGTGAGGCGTTGACCGAACGGGCTATCGTGCGCGCCGGCTTGCCAAATGCTGACCTTCTCCGCAAGCCACGTTTCGCGCGGGCCCACGGTGATGGCTTGCTGCGGCACCATACTGATGTTGCCGCCGCCGCTGGTGCGGGCGTTTTGGGCAAGGGTCACCGGATGCAAATCCACGATGCGCGTGCCGAGTTTGCGGTATTCCTTGGCGGACGGCGGATTGTTTTTCCATTTGCCTTTGCGTGGCAACGGATCGTTGAACGCCCAGTGTTTGATGTCGCCCTGCCCGCCTTGCATCACGGCGCAGCGCACGCCTTCCCAACTATCGATGAAGGGCTTGGTGTCGGCCTTGGGGAAATGTAAATTTTCATCGGCCATGCGGAGGGTTTTATCAATTTTGTTGAAACACAATTCACGGTCGGCTCTTTCAAACGAAAGCGGGTGCTTAACCGAGACTTCGCGCTTACCATCATACCATTCGTCCATGCCCCAAAAGTGCGCCGAACGGATGCTGACCTCGAGGGCATTGACAAGGCGCGCCACGAGCGGCAGTTGTTCGGTGGGGCCAATGGGGCCGCAAATGCCGACGGGATTATCCGGCGTGGAAGCACGCCACGCGTCGATATATTCCAGCGCCTCGGCGAGGTAAAAATCCTCCAGCGTGTCGTACATCACCACGCGAAAGCCGGGCCGCGCGAGCTTCTCAATTTGGCGCGGCGTGAGCTTGGCGGCATCACGAATGAGGTCGTTTTCCAGTGTGGTGTAATCCCACCAATCGGGAGCAATGGTGCTAAGTTTGCGTGGCATATTATTTTTCCTTTTCGAGCGCGCGCTCGTATTTTTGATTGATCAAATAATTTTTCCCGAGGGCATCCGCCAGCGGATCCAATTCTTCGGAGCTGAAACCGAAGTGCAAATGCCGTCGCCAACCTTCGGCGAACTTGAACTTTTTGGACAAACGCCCAAGCAGCCGCGAAACCTCCTCACCCGCTTTGATGTATGAATTCATTCCCTGGCTCACATCCAGCCAATCCTGTTGGCTTTGGTGGGCGGCGAGCGCCTCCACTTGTCGCGCGCGAACCGCCGTCGTGTTCACAAATGCACCGGCCATTACGCGTTGGCGCAAAGGATCGCGCAAACTATGGGGCATCGCGTGGTACACGGTGACGTTGTGCGCAAAAGGTTTGGCGGCGGGCACGCTTTTGAAGTTGGGCATCCCGTGCGCGAAGGCCGCAGTCACCGCGAGGCGGCAGGTGTTGGTGTGATCCTCCATGTAATCCACCGGCGAATGCGTGAGCACCACGGAGGCTTTAGACTTGCGAATCACCGCCGCAACTTTTCGCAGTGTCGGCACGTCGTAAATATTTTCTAAATCGCGGCAAATGCTCGCGTGATATTTTGCGCCCAGAATTTTGGCGGCGGCTTTGGCTTCCCGCGCGCGGGTGCGGGTGGCTTGGGCGGCATTCAGTTTCACGCTGCCCAAATTGCCGCTGGAGAGATTGAAATAATGAATCTCCCAACCCACCGCCTGCAACTGCAACAGCGTGCCGGCCATGGCAAACTCGATGTCATCCGGATGCGCTCCGATGGCAATAGCCGATGATTTGGGCATGGTTATTTGATCCGCACGGGTTTGCCGGTGGCGGCGGATTTGTCAGCGGCAAAAATAATTTTATGCGTGCGCGCGGCGTCCGCGAGGTTTGTGTGTGGCATTTCTTTGCCGGCGCGTAGCGCGGTGAAGAAGGCTTCGAATTGCGTTTGATACGGGTGGTCGCTTACGTCGCCCGAATCCACCAGTTGCGTGGCCAGCGTGCTCCATTCATTTTTGTTCAGGCCGCCCATTTTGCTAGAGTAAAATTTATTGTCCAAAATACTGCCCTCGCTGCCGACGAGATGGGTGTGGAAATAATACGGCTGCAAACAATCAATGACGCTGGCGACTTTGCCAAGGCGGCCGTCCTTGAATTTAAGAATCGTGACGCTGGTGGTGTCGTATTCGTACTTTTTGAAAATTTTGTTTTTTGACTGCGTGGAGTGACTGGTTACTTCCACCACGTCCGTGGAGCCCATAAAATACAAAAGCGCGTCCATCGCGTGGCAACCGGCCGAAAGCAAACTGCTGCCGCCCGCATCTTTTTTGGTGTTCCACCGATACTGTCCGTACCACGGACCGACGCCGTGATAGTAATCCACTTCACCGTAATGAACTTTGCCGATGAGGCCCTGGTCGACAACCGATTTTATCGTGAGAAATTGCGATGCAAAACGGCACTCAAAACACACACAAACTTTCACACGCGCTTTCTTCACCGCCGCCACCATGCGCCGCAAGCTCGGCTGCGTAAGCGTGAGAGGTTTTTCAATGATAAGGTGCTTGCCCGCTTTGGCCGCGGCGACCACTTGATCGGCGTGTTGGTAGGGGTAGCTGGTCACGTCCACCACGTCCACGTTGGGATCCTTCAGCATGGCGTTGAGATTGGTGGTGGTTTTGATGCGGCTGCCGTGGCGCGCGCTGAGTTCATCGTCATCCAGCAGGCGCGATGAATAAATGCGAGTGACCTGAGCCATGCCCGAGGCGTTGATGGCGTCAATGTGAGCGGTGGCCGCCCAGCCGTATCCGATTATGCCGACGTTGTATTTTTTCAAAATAAAAACCCGTGGTTGAATGGGGAGGCCGATGGCACAATGATTGGCCCCGAATGTCAAGGATGCCCGAACCCCGCATCATTATTTTTGTAAAAGCGCCGCGCCCCGGTTTTGTGAAAACCCGATTGGCCGCCGCCATCGGAAACGAAGCCGCGTGCGACGCCTATCGTCAACTCGCCGAAACCGTGCTTGCTAATCTGGCTCCCCTGGCCCACGCGGAGTTACGCTTCACGCCCGATGATGCGGAAAACGAAATCACTCCGTGGCTGAGCGATGACTGGACTGCCCGTCCCCAAGGCAACGGCGATCTCGGCAAACGAATGCACCGCGCCTTCTCTGAAGCGAATGGCCCCGCAATCATTATCGGCTCCGATTGCCCCGAAGTGAAAATCTGCGACTTACAAGCCGCAGCCGAGGCGCTCCAAACTCAGGACGCCGTCCTCGGCCCCGCCAAAGACGGCGGTTATTGGCTGATCGGCTTGAACGCGCCCTGCCCTGCTCTGTTTGACGGAATCGAATGGAGCACGAAAACGGTTTTACAAACAACTCTGGCAAAAGCGGACAAGGCGGGATTGACAGTGAAATTGCTGCGCGAGTTGGCAGACGTGGATGATTGGGAAAGTTTCAATGATCAATTTTCAAAGCTCGAGAAATCAACTTGATCATTGAAAATTGACCCGTAAAATTCTGGAGCGGGTGGCGAGAATCGAACTCGCGTTATCAGCTTGGAAGGCTGGAGTAATACCATTATACGACACCCGCGCGGGCAGTATCATAGTGGGCTCGGTGCATTTGTCAAATCACGGGGAGTAGCGCTGGTCGGTTTTCCATTCGTCGATGAGGGCATCGACCACGGGCACGCGATCATTGCAAACACAAACACCATCGCGCTTGGCTTCCTTCCCTCCAGCGGGTAGGCTGCGGGCCGATGAGTTCTGTTCTCTTGCAAGGCGGGCGAGTAATTGATCCGGCCAATGACCGCGATGAAATTGCGGATGTGCTTTTATCCAATGGCAAAATTAAGGCCATTGGCGCGGGGCTGGAAATGCCGACTGACGCGGAGGCGGTCGATTGCACCGGCCAAGTGGTTTGCCCGGGGTTGATTGATCTGCACGTGCATTTCCGCGAGCCGGGCCAAACGGCTAAGGAAAACATCGCTACCGGCTCGGCCGCAGCGGCGATGGGCGGCTTCACTTCGGTGGTGTGCATGCCCAATACATCGCCGACCATTGATAGCCCCGCAACGGTGGCACTCATTCAGGACCAAGCCGAGCGCGAGGCAATGGTGAATGTTTACCTCACCGGCACCATTACACTAGGCATCGCTGGCGAAGAGCTCGCGCCCATCGGCTCACTGAAACAAGCCGGCGTGGTGGCGATCACCGATGACGGTCATTGCGTGCAGAACCATGACCTCATGCGGCGCGCGCTGGAGTACGCCAAAATGTTTGATCTGCCGGTGATGGATCATTGCCAGGATTATTCCATCGTGACCGATGGCGTGATGCACGAGGGCTACTGGAGCACCAACCTCGGCCTCAAAGGCTGGCCGGCGGCGGGCGAGGATTTAATCGTGGCGCGCAACAGCGAGCTGGCTGAGTTAACCGGCACGCACATCCATTGCCAACACGTGAGCAGCGCGCGGTCGGTGGAGTTGATCCGCCAAGCGAAGGCGCGCGGCATTTGCATTTCCGGCGAGGCATGCCCGCATCATTTTACGCTCACCGATGCGGCCATCGGCGGCAGCGAACATTTCTGGGCCGAGGATGGCCGCGAACTTCAAACTGAATCGCAACGCACGGAGTGGCCTTCGTTTGATACAAACTGCAAAATGAATCCGCCACTGCGCACGGCCGAGGATCGCAAGACCATCATCGCTGGGCTCGCCGATGGCACGCTGGAAATCCTCGCGAGCGATCATGCGCCGCATTGCGCACACGAAAAGGAAGTGGAGTTTGACTACGCCCCCTTCGGTATCACGGGGTTAGAAACAGAATTGGCTCTGTCGCTGATGCAACTTTTCCACGCGGGCCATCTCGATTTGCCAGCGCTCATTGCCAAATACACAGTCAACCCCGCCACGCTGCTCAAGCTCGATAAGGGCACCTTGACCGAGGGCGCGGATGCGGACGTGACGGTGTTCGATCCCGACACCGAGTGGGTGTACGACGCGGCCGCGAGCCCGAGCAAATCCGCCAACACCCCTTTCCACGGCTGGACCCTCAAAGGCCGCGCAACAATGACTGTGGTGGCCGGAAAAATTGTGTGGCGCGAAAGCGCCGTTGCGGCGTAAACTCAGCCCATCGACATTAACCCCCAAACCACAAAGGTTATTGATAATGAAAAAAGCAATCGTACTAACAACTCTGTTTGCCTTGAGCCTCAGCCTCACCGCTGGCGAAGGCTGGCTGACAAACATTGAAAAAGCCAAGGAATTAGCCAAGAAAGAAGGCA